>Ga0209208_10000767_pt1 | contig 43440 bp, 31 predicted proteins | sample S1TSphfallax_3_FD_187694 | JGI IMG/M metagenome (GOLD analysis project Ga0209208, IMG submission 187694) | Host-associated microbial communities from peat moss isolated from Minnesota, USA - S1T2_Fd - Sphagnum fallax MG (SPAdes) (version 2) | ecosystem: Host-associated > Plants > Peat moss >...
TAGGTCTAGAAAATTCATCATTTTTAAGCTTTAAAATGGTTGGCCTAAGCAATTTTATTTTTTTTAAATAATAATAATTTCCATTGCATATACCCATTATGTGTGTGTATGTGTGTGAAAGTGTACATTTATTAAAAGAAGTAAGGTGAAATTTGGCCTATTTAAGTTTTATTTATTTACAATAGCCAAATTTGGCTAGGCCTTCTTGTAAATGATCACCAGCCCACCTAGATAGATACCTTGCCAAAAATAAATCAATAAATAAAATAAAAGCCCTTACACTCAAGTAAGTATTAATTATAATACCAAAAAAATAATAAAGAAATTGGATTCACAATCCAGGTCTTAAAACCCAGATTCCAAATTGAGATACCCAAATAGATTTCAGAACCGCCAAGGTTTGAAAAATCAATCTAGAATATTTTCGTACCTTTTAAAAGTGTTCCACCGAACTTGAGGGCCCAAAAACTATTCAGAACCTCAATCGCACACTTTTATTTCTTTATTTCCGGAGTCCCGACTAATTCAAGTTTCAAATCTCAACGCCCAGGCTTCAAATTACTTACTGAGGTGCCTATTGTAAAAAAGTCGAACGATAAAAAAAAACCCTGGCGCTAGCCGGGCGGCGCCCACACAGTGTGGGCGGTAACGAAGCCCGGTCTCCCACGAAGACCCGGGTCCCGGGCCATAAACCAAGCTCCTTGCCACAGGTGGACCGGAACCGGGCCTGTGTTTCTGGGGGCTGTCGCCGGGTAGCCGAGCTCGGTCGTCTCTCTCCTTTCGCTCGAGAAGGGAAGGGGCTGACACGTTGTGTTGCGTTTGCAGCGAGTGGAAGCGGCGCTCTGCGACGCCGGGGCCGCCGTTTACACACTTGTTACGCATCCATTCCAGCCGCAATAAGCGGGTGATACTTAAACCCTGTTTTTGAAAAAAATTCTAAAATCGGATTGCGTTTTCCGAGGCACATGTCGAGTGTATTGACGAGTCTCGAAACAAAAGAGGCCGTCGGTGATCCCTGACTGATCTCCGAACTTTTTTTTTGTTTTTGGCGTGTTCTGAGGAGTGCTGCTTTCGTGGCGTGAGACGTAGTAGACACTAGAAGTGTCGTCTATCACTTTGCGTTGGATTGAGGTTTTGGTTTTCCGTGACACGAGGAATATTTTGAAGGTGCGGCCCTTTTTTGCTCTCCTTTCCTGTGGGGCCAATACAGTAGTGGTAGTCTGCGTTTCCCACTTGACTGCAAAGGCCTCGTCCTTCTTGGGTATAGGCTTGGCTGCTGCATTGTCATGTTCTGCTCCTCTGCGCGAGGATGAGAAGACTTCGATGATATGAAGCAATGCTCTTGTTTTAGCGTATCGACGGTTTTTGCTATGCTGAGGAAGCTTGTGTGAATCGGTTTCAGACAGAGGACGGCGAGACATACTACTCGAGGGGATCGTTGACAAAGCGTGGAGTTTTGTTTCCCATGCCAACAGGAGCAGCAGCCTGCATGAATGCAGGCTATGCCATGGGAGGGCAGATGGAGCAGAATGCAGCGGTTCAACACCACCTCCACCACCACAACAACAACCATGCGGCTGCTGCATCGGACAGTGGAGATGCCGTCATGGCACGTTGGCTGCAATCTGCAGGCTTACAGCATCTGGCCGCTCCATTAGCCGCCGCTGCCCTTGACCACCGCTTACTTCCCTCTTTGCTGATGCAGGTGCCTCCCATTCTTCTTCAACCGTCCTGAACATCGCTCCTTGAGCATGACCTTGTCCCTTGGTCCTTTAGGTCTGTCACATGTGTGCATGTGAACCTACAGTCTCTGGTCCTTCCTGTGCAACCCTAGAACACTTCAACCTCACCCATGGCTCTTCTTTCTCTTCACAAATCCAAGTACGACCATCTGCCAGCATCCCCATGTAGCAATATCCCCATGCCACACGTGCAATGAGCAGGGACTTTGTATGAATCCCATGCACAATTCTGTGTCTGTGGGTTCTGTTTGTGACTTTTTCCCTTGTATTTTTGAAAGGCTTAGGGATGTGTCTTAGTGGGTGTCTGTGTGCTGGTAGAATTTCTTCAGAATCCAAAGCATAGCATTGTCAGGTGAATTACTCACTGTCCCTCTGACACCCCTTGCCCTACATGCTGAGTTGTATATGCTACTAGAATGAAGGCCAGAATTGCATCACATAAAAGTGCAAATCACAGAGCAGGAAGAGCCAGCAAATCAGAGCATTGTTCCCTGTCTGGCATTTCGATTGGGAGATTTTCTGTCTCCAGTCCACGCCCAGTGATTTATCCCATTTCCACTAAGTGCTACAATGTTTTTGAGGGCCAGTTATCTGACAAGAGTTCCTCTCTCTTTCTTCCATCTCGAGCATGTACAAGTCTGTTTGATGTTTGGATAATGATACAAGTTGGATGGGAAGTGTGCTTTGTCAAGCAGGACTATGCAAGGTATGGAGTGCAATCATTGGAAGACAAGCAAAAGCTGTTTAGGTTGATAAAGACAATCAGCAGTGGTGTAGATCCTGCATCTGAGCCAAACACTCCTCCTGCATATTCTCGATCAGCAAGTCAAAGTGGCATGGATGACTTTTTGTCACCAGAGCTTAGAGGTGACTTTGGTCAAGGACTTTTGGATTTGCATTCAATCGATGATACGGAGTTCTTCCCTGAGGTGAGACAATTCAACTCCTGTTCTTGTATTTTACTTTTGTGATCACTCTGTGTTAGACTGGGCTGCAAAAATTCCAAGCTGTTATAGGATAGGGTAGTTTTCATGAGAACTCAATCGTTTGACATTCATCTAGATAGAAGCAATGATCTTGAATTAATTTTTTTCTAAATTTTTGCTGGTGATACTGTGAGTGGCCATAATTGACAATGTTGTAACCCCGATTCAGATTGTGTTTTAAAGCCTTCAGAATTCAATGTGGTATTCAGCATGCTTTTTGTTATGGCTAGGTCTCTCAAGTCCAGACCAGCAGAAGAATGATTGAGGTCATATCCATGGATTTGTTTGCATCTTAGTAATCTGAACAAAACCATATGCTTGACTGGATGCTGCAGACCTCCATTCCAGAACCATTCCAATCTTCTCCATCTTTTGTGGCTGTGATTGAAAAGGGATTTGAGAGTGATAACGAGGGAAATTCAACAAACGTCAAGCAACAGCACAATCTGCAGGGTCTTTCTGTAAGCAGTCCACTCAGGTCTGCATCCACTGAAAGAGACAGGAATGGTAATAGCAATTCTGGCGTTGCTCGAATCAAAGTTGTGGTATGTGTTGCTTTTCTCAATGCACTTCTTGTGGAGAAGTCTATGTGTGTCTCTTTTTGGTTAGTCAATTTTTTTGTTATTCCGTGCTGCCTCAGCCAGTAGCCGGTTACAACCAAGACTATCCTTGGATTCAAGTGAAACCAGTGAGTTTTAGTTCTCTCCAACATGGGTTTCAATGTGTTGATCAAATGGTGTTCAGTGATCTGCCTGCCAAAAGGTGAGATGAGATATCACCATTTGAGGTTGTCACCTTATGCTTCAGTCTGGAGTAGAGCCTCTTTCAGTCCTGCATGCTTTTGGGATGCACTTCTCCCTGTGCACTGGTGTTGGATATGTTGGCTAGATCTTTGAGCTCACAAATTGCAGTGTGGTCCCTAGGTTCGCAAACGCCCCCTTAACAAGAAGGAAATGGCACGGAAAGAGGAAGACATTATCACAATAAGAGATGCAGATTTCTTATTAACAGTGCATGAACCCAAAGTGAAGGTGCGTCTGCTCTGAACTTTGGGGTTTAAGGTTCCCTCTCTTGCTTCCTCTGTAAGTAAGGGTTTTGGAGGAATTCCTCACCTCAGTGTTGTCTTGTAATCTGTTCTATCAAGCTGGCAAGTGTTATGTGGTTTTTGAAGGCTCTTAAGGTCATCCACTGAGTTACCTCACATCTTCTGACTGTAGCTTATTGGTTGATGGTGCTCAGTAAACTTGATGGTTTTTTATGGGTACAGGTGGATCTGACAGCTTATGTTGAGAAGCATGAATTTGTGTTTGATGCAGTTCTGGATCAGTATGTTAGCAACGATGAAGTAAGTTACAGATATCCTTTCCTTTAAATGTTGAGTTTAGTTTTTCTACTCATAACCCCTTGCTAATGATAAAACCGGGCATGGCAGGTGTACCGTACAACAGTGGAGCCAATTGTACCCACAATCTTTCAGCGCACAAAGGCAACCTGCTTTGCATATGGGCAAACAGGCAAGCATGACAGAACTTCTTTGCTAAACCTCATCATGCCATGTTCGCTCTGGTTCTAGTTTACAAATCTTTCGTTGCTTTCCAGGAGGTGCTCATGTTATGCTTGTGGAGGGCACAGCGAGGGCTCCACCTGTTGCATTTCTTGTTTGTGTCAGCCATATCTGGTTCTGGTACACCTCTGTGTGCATGCTATCTTATTCTGGTCCTTTGCTAAGGAAATCTTTTTGTTGTTGCCTTTCTTATAGGAAGTGGGAAGACATATACAATGCAGCCGTTGCCCTTGAGAGCCACTCAAGATATTATGGCCTTGATGCAGCAGCCAACATACCAAAGTCAGCGGCTTCAACTATGGCTAAGCTTCTTTGAGATTTATGGTGGTAAACTCTACGATCTTCTGAATGAAAGGAGGTGCATTTTCAATCCATACAGTTTGCTTGCAGAATGGCAAACTATGTGATATTATATATCCCCTGGTGAATCTGTCCTAAAGATGGATAGCTGGAGTGTTATCATAGATCAAATATGAAGTCTGGCAATTTCACATAGGCTGCAATCATGAAGGGTGAAAATGAACTTTGGTATCCAGTGCCCTTCGCAGTTGAAGTCATAATATTTAAGGGGATTCAACATTGGATCATGATACAATAAATTTGGATTGTCTGGCCATATCTTTGCAATAATCATTGTTGATCTTCAAGTAGGAGAGAAGTTTATTGCCACCCCCTTGAGAAGTCTGAGAATGATAGCAGGGTGATGGTAGCGCAGAAAACTATGTATGCGAGAGGATGGACGACAGCAAGTATGCATTGTAGGCCTGCAGGAGTATCGAGTGTCAGATGTGGAGCTGGTGAAAGAGTATATTGACAAGGGCAACTTATCTCGCAGCACAGGCTCCACTGGAGCCAATGAAGAGTCGTCAAGGTCTCATGCCATTCTTCAGCTTGTGATCAAGAAAGCACAGGAAGGCAATGACACTAAGGGAAATCGTGTTGTTGGTAAGATATCATTTATTGACCTTGCAGGCAGTGAGCGAGGAGCTGATACCACTGACAATGACCGGCAAACCAGGTTAGACCTCAATGAGCTGCTTCCCTAAAATCATAGGTGGTTTCTGATGTTATATCTTAAAGTGCACTGATCTTAAGGTATATCTTAAGTTCAGCTTTTGAGAAAAGATGGCTTTGGCTTGTAGAATGGAAGGAGCAGAAATCAACAAGAGCTTGTTGGCTCTGAAGGAGTGCATACGAGCACTTGACAACGACCAGGGTCACATCCCTTTCCGAGGGAGCAAATTGACAGAGGTGCTCCGTGACTCATTTATGGGCGATTCACGTACAGTCATGATCTCATGCGTGTCTCCAAATGCAGGCTCTTGTGAACATACCCTGAATACACTCAGATATGCAGATAGGTATGCACACATGTGATGGTCCTCTCCTTTGCTCTATTTGTCCTTCACTGGTTATAGATCTGGTGTCATCTAACTCTATCTGTTGCTGTTAAGTTTGTTTACCATGCCTCTTTGAAGTATCTCCAAATCTAGATTGCTGATGCAATTTCCTCAGGGTGAAGGGACTGTCCAAGAATAACAACTCAAAGAAGGAATCAAGTTCTACAGCATCAATGCAAAGAGATGCTCCATCATCTCCACCACCTCTTCCAGTCCCAGCACAACTAATCCCACAAGTTCCAGATTATGTGCTGGACAATAGGCCAGCAGAAAATAGCAAACGTGTACCCCTTGATCCTGGATGGTATCCACAGCATGGGGAACGTGAGGCACTAAACAATCAATCAAATGAGTATACATTTCCAGGAAGGGATGATAGCAGGGCTTCATCAGCACCTGGTGAAAAGGATAGACCAAGCCATCTTGACATGAGTGATGGGGGAACATATGACATCCATGGGGCAGAGCTTCATGAGGCAGAAAGGGTTCAGGTGGTCTTGCCTTCTCGTCGCAAGGCCAGTAGGGAAGAGAAAGTGGAACGTCATGTCAGTCAAGATGATATGGCCAAGGCTGAAGGAGTCCCAAGCTGGCAGAATGAATCACTTACTAGTGCCGGTGCCTATTCTATGCTAGATTCAGAAGTGGATCTTGTGCAATTTAACCATGAAGGTCACATTAATGCTATTCTGGAGGTAGCTTTCTACAATCTCAAGTGAAAAAGTATTTAGTTCAATATTCACCATATTTGGCATATTGAGAGTTACAAAGATTCTGTTTACAGCAATTCTTTGCCAGCTTCCAAATCCAAAAAGGATCATCACTCTAGTCATAAATGAGAATTCTTGCTGTCTGCTGTGCCAGTAGCCATATTCTGGAGATATACCTGTTGAACTGTTCAATCCCTCTGACTAAAGAGCAAAGAGGTGTTCTGGTAGTCATACCAGATATGGTTTTTAGGGACCAGGATACTTACAACCATTGTCTTTCCCTAAATGCCCCCTCTATTAATTCCCACTAGACCTTGCTGGTCCAATATCAAGGAGATTATCAGCTTGGTACAGATCAAGAGTGGGATTGAAATCTCTTCTGCATTGTGAAGATTCACCTAGTTCTGTCATTTTGAGAATGTATAGCAAGAGTGTGTGTCTTTATCTTTGATTATTTCCAAGTGCCTGATATCTGATATTTAGTCCTTGATGATGGTTTGAAATGCGCACCTTAGTCTGCCACTGACTAATGAAGCAGTGGATGGTGCAGGAAGAGGAAGAGGTCATTTCAGCTCATCGGAAGGAGGTGGAGGATACTATGGAGATTGTACGGGAGGTAATAAACTCAATTTGCCAATGGGAACTTCTGCGGATGGGAGGTCTGGAAGTTTGAATAGCTTCCATACCTCCCATCTGCCTCCACCTCTGGTACTTCTGATGTAAAGTGGGTGTACGAATTGTAGGGTGTACTTTATCATCCACCAACTGTCATTGAATCTTCAGCAGTAGTTGACAAAGGGCCTATGCTAACAAAATTGTGAGCATGTCCTGTAATCAGTGATGATTATCTCTCTTATCTGCATTGACTGTATCTAGAACCTGGTTTAGAATTTTGTTCCATCAACAAAACAGCAGCAAATGAAATCTGTAACTAGGAGCTTTGCACTGAGTTTTTGAAGGCTGCTACCTTCCATCTTGGAGCCCAGACGTGTGGTGTATTTAGCTCTTGTTGGGGAGTCATGGCAGCTACTCACTGCTGTTCATGATGAAGGTGATGTCTGAGACCTTGTGATTACAGTCATAAGGTTATGCCGGAACTGATACAATGACTACCTGCAAAGTGTCATTGTGGAGTTCTCTCTCCAATCTTATAGATATTTATTCAGCCATTGATGGTTACATATATATGTCCAATACAGAACTGGCAAGTTTATTTTCTCAAGTTGGCCTCTCTGTGCATTTCAGGAGATGAAATTGTTGGCTGAAGTAGACCAGCCTGGCAGTCGAATAGACCGCTATGTATCTCAACTCAATTATGTCCTGTCACGGAAAGCAGCGGGCATTGTGAACTTGCAGGCTCGTTTGGCCAGATTCCAACGACATTTGAAGGAACAGGAGATTTTAAGCCGGACAGGTGGCCTCCGACAAGTTTAGACAATTCCATGGTGATGGGTATAAAAAAGAGGCCATACATCATCAATCAGCTTTCTGCTGCACAAATGGGAAAATGCTATAGAAGCAAATAACAGCCCATTGTTTCCACTTTCTTTGGGTATGCTAGCTTGCATCTCTCGTTCCCCCTTCTTTAAAGAGCTAGTCTCTCATTGAGGGGGGGAAACAGGGGTAATGAAGTCCATTCTGGCTATTGTAAGGCTCAGAGGGCTCTCAACATTGCTTCCATATCTTTAATAGGCAGGGAACAAGGTATGGACAACGAGAGATTCCTGGAAACAGCTTTAGAAATTGTGGCTTGCAGGGGCTATGCTACTGTAATCATGGTCACAAAAGGCTTTCCATCAATTCCCTGCTGTGCTGATCCACGATCTGATCTTTCACTGCAAACTGGGTTTCTTGCTTCAAGGTTTGAGTACTTGGAAGCCAGCAGTTTGCTTTTTCATCTGTATTTTATGCAAAGGAACCATGAGCACAAGATCCTGATTCTTTTAGTGATTTTTTTCCTATTCCTGGATTTCTGAATTGAGGATGGACATTTTCACCCTAACTGAACAAGGATCAGATGCACAAATGTGAGCCGAGGAGAGGGATAGGAATCTAGGATCAGTTATTATTTGCATCTGCAATTGTGAATCTCTCTACTAAACTGTAAATGTTGTGTCCGCATGCAGGGTGTTTCTGTTTCAATGCTTTTGTTAGTCTCTTGTAAGAGCTTCCCCTAAATTTTTTTTGAAAATGGTTTGCATTTCCTAGAGACACTTATAATGCATGTGTCTTGTGACTGGTGGGGACTCTGGAACATTATTTGTTCCTTTGCCCCTTTGTGACCTTGTTTGGGTTTTGCTTGTGTGCCTCAGATTTGGGTCCTCTCTCTTTGTTCTTCCTTCCCCCCTTTGCTGGGTGCTTTGTTTTATGGAGCTTGCTAGGGTTTCATCGTCACTTATAATCTTATTAGACTTTTCTTTTCCAAAGAAACTATTTCTAGGCCCATCTAAAACATGTATTGTCTTATAGAATCTGATAATAAGACTCGTATTGTTTTAATGAAATCATCAAACATGAATGTCAAAATGAATAATTACATTTGGAAAGGTTTGAAATTGGGCATTTGATTTCAAATAGGTACAAAGGAAGCATGACATTCTATGTACAATTGGCCCCTTTTTTAGATTTAAATTTTTAAATGCAATTTTTTGGGGAAATATGGAATTCTATACTCAGTTAGCTCTTTATTTTTGTTTAATTGAATTTTTAATTTGTTCCCAAATCACCAAATCTTGAGCTACACTTGGTAACAATAGACAAATCAAGCACTCCCCTCCCCTTTCATTTCCCTTCCTTTGGTATTTGGATATTCACACCCATACACACTCTCTTCTTTGAGACATCAAATGTGATTTGAAGGGGTCAATGAATTTATTTTCATTAGCCCAAATGTGAATGAAGGATTTAGTGATTGGGGAACTTGTTGGGGAACTTGTTCTTTATTGAGACCCAATATGTAAAAAGAGTTAAAGGGGGGTTGGGGAGGTGGTGAAGAAAAGGGCTTATGTGTTCCATCCCACTTCCAACAAGCTCACCTACTTGCTTCAACCCTTCATCAAAACAAAACTCATGGAGCTTGCCAAGATTGGAGAAGTTGCACCTCAAATGATGAACCCCATGTCCAAGTGCAATAAACTTTGCAAGGGATCCAAGGTAATGCGTGTTACATTTATAACCATAATATTTTTTCCTAAATCAACAAATGTATGAAATATTTGGAAGATCATGTAATTCACAATGGGCAATTTGTTTGTGTGGTGTATGGTGGGGGAAAAATGAAAGATTTTAGTTTATCAATTGTAACATGCCAATTCAAATCTAAAATTCAATTCAAATCTAAAATCATGTAATGGCAAAAACTATAAGAGGCTCCAAGAAGAAACTAAGAGTAATAGTAGTAGTTTTGAGGAACAAATTTCATGACAAAACCTTTTAAAACATTGAAGTGATTTGAAAAGGTGTGCTTGAAGAGATTTCAAGAAAACATGAATGATTTGTACCAATTTGAGAAAATAAGGGGCAAAGTTGTAAATGCGGGATAGTTATATTGATATTGTGGTTGATGAATCATGTTATAGGATTGTTTTGATGAAATTTGGGGAGTGGGTGAGGTTGGAAAAGAGGTTGAAGAGGAGGGTTTATAATTAGACAAGTTGGAAAGTGTAGGAATAGAGAAATGATCATGAAACGTGACAAATAGAAATGGAACAAATGAAGGAAGATGGATTTTGAGGTGGAAATACATAAAATAGATAACTATGAAAGGAGGAAAAGGAACTTGTAAATAGGGATCACCATGTTGCTTGTGTCATAAAATGATCAAGAAGAAAAGAGAACGAAGTTGGGGGATGGAAACCCTAATATCAATTTAATCCACAATTGCATGTCATTGTCCCATGCAAATATGTGACTCTCAAGTTGGTTGTAGTGTTTTTGAACTATTGTACTTGTTTCCCTTGCTATAGATATTAAGTTATGTCAATGATTCAATGTAGAGTTGTTTAACATTTGTGTGCATTAACAGTCACAAGCATTAATATACTTTGGCTCTATCATTTTTCATTACAATAACTCAATATAAGATTAAACAAGCACAATGCAACCCAATTCCCAGAAAAACAAATTGTGATTATATATGCAATTGTTGAATGTTATTTAAATGAAATTCATATAATGATATAGTTGTTGAGCATGGGTATAAATATGGTCAAAAATGATGTTAAGGCTATAGATTTGGGACAAAATTATGGTGTTGGAACCCACTTAATGTTTGATACAATCAAAAGTATAACTTGTTAAATAGTATCAAAAATTAAATTAGGGGGGAAGTTATTGGATCCAATGTCCATCAATTGACTTTCACACATTATCATATTCATCTTGGTATTTAGACATGAGGATCAAATCACAAGGATCTCTTCAAACGTCTATATTGAATTTCAAATGTAAAGTTCAATTTACCTTTTGCATGGTAATTGATAACAATCAAATTTTTATCAAATCCTTAAGTAGGGCAAACATTTAAAATTTTGATTATCATCAATTTGAACTTCAGATCCAACCTATTGAAGGTTTTTGCTTAAATTTCATTGGTGAAATCCAAGGTGTCAAGATATTAATTATCATAATTTGCATATTGGGGTATTGAAATAGAAGGTAATGAAGGATGGGAAAAAGGGTTCAAGATCAAGAAGGAGAAGCAAGAAACAAGCAACCCTTATTGTGGATCTCACAAGTTGCAAATATGAAGTCCTTCGCATTGTCCTCAAGAAAAATGGGTGGGAGAATAGAATTGATGATGAAAAAAATTGCCACTTGATTTGGACTGGTATGTACATCCAATTTCACTGTGATGGTTTGATAATGATCTAATACAAAAAGCAATAGCAACTTGCAAACAATGTCTTAAGTAACAATCATCAAATATTATTACTCCAAGTATAAATCAAAGTTCATGTCATAATGATGGGGTTTGAGATGGGAAAAAAACCAGATAGAAATATTTTCTATGTTTATTTTTTATAAAGTTGTATATGAAGACACCCATTCAACCAAGCACACTAAGCAATCCATGCATGATATCAAATTTGAAATGATTTTATTTCCATATGACCAAAAAAATTATGCATGTAGATCTTTCAGTGGGTCCAGATAGGTTGATGTCATTAAAACAAGGACAAAAGATCAACCATATGTATGGCATGCTTGCAATATGCCGCAAAAAATCACTATTCCAAAGCCTCTCTACTATGCGCAAGTATGTGAACTTCAACAAAATTTCAAGTGTGATAAAAAAACTAGTTGATAATATTCCATCAAATATGATATGCATTCAATTGCATTGTTCCAAATTGAACATTTGTAACATTACCACAAGTTTTCATTCACCTAACTTGTGAAGAAAAGTTGGCTTGTAGGATGTTTCCAACCCAATATAGATATTTTCCACGTGCCTATATCTTACCAAATCACCTTCCAAACTTGTTGGCATGTTTCAATTCCCCAAAAGTGAAAACTTTCATACTCAAACCAAACAATGGTAGTCAGGTAACTAAATAGATCTTTATTATAATATTAATTCCAAAGATATAAATTTTCACATCTAATTTCAAAATATGATCAAGACCAAAATTGAAAACTCAACATTAGACACATTGGTAAAAAACTATAAGAATCTGACAATGGAATATGTAAAATTAATAGTTGAACTTTATTTTGGTTAGGACTAAGGTTCAGGAAAATTTTCCTTGAAAATTTATTTGCATTGATTGCAAGTAATGGAATGTAGCATGTTAATCAATTGTGAAGGGATAATTTTATTTTAATTTTATTTTCATGCAAGATGGGTGCAAAATACATTATAATATAACTTGTTCAAATGCAATTGTTGACAATAAACAAATAAAGGGTCTTCAAATTTTGTGACAAAAACCTAATGTGACATTTCACTTATCATTCTTTCACATGTTGTATCAAATATCCTCCAAAAATGCAACCAAATAAGAGATATAATATTACCTCATCAAATTATATGAAAATTTGTGGTTGCAATGTCTCATCAAATTACCACATCATGCAAAGACTCTATTATTTTCATAAGATGTAACTTAGATCATACATTGTAGGGAAGAGGGGTTGTCTTGGCACAAAGTGTTGCTGATGTGAAACGAGCTATAGAAGGATACCCAGGATCCAACCTACTTGCACAAAAGTACCTCACAAAGCCCATGTTAATTGATGGCTACAAGTTCGACCTACGCATTTATGTACTTATTCTCTCATGTGATCCCCTTCGCCTTTATCTCTACAGGTTTCACATGATATCTTTCCTTGAGATTTTATTTATATTTATTTTTTTAAAAATCAACTTTAATGTTATTTTAAAAATTCACGAATAAGATTTTCTTCCCTGTTTTTGTCAATATATTACTTTGAATTGTCATGGTATCTATTGTTTTCATGATTAAACCTTTGAAAAAACCATTTTAATGCAATGACTATATCTTATATATACATACATATGTAATGTCATGGTTCCAAATTTTAACATCATTTATTATAAATAAAAAAATATTTTATTACACATTAGATTAATTAGACTTATGGTGTATGTATTGTTGAAAACAGGGAAGGAATCACTCGATTTTGTACTGAGAAATACCAAAAACCTATTCATGAGAATTTAACAACAAGTTGCATGCACTTAACAAATTATGCCCTTAACAAATACAATTCCAACTTCAATTTCAATACCAGTGCAATTGAAACTAACAAGGGCCACAAGTGGTCATTGAGTTCATTGTTCAAAGCATTGCAAGATCAAGGATTTGATACAACCAAATTGTTCAATCAAATTAGCCAAATTGTAGTGATGACCATGATTTCTATTGTCCCTCTCTTGACCCATAATTATCGTACATATGTGAATGAAGATGACCAAGGTCGTTCGTGTTTTGAACTCTTGGGTATGGATGTTTTGATTGACAACAAGTGTATTCCTTGGCTTTTGGAGGTACCATGCATGTTTTATATCATAATTAGTTTTACAAAACTATCAAGTTTATCAATATTGAAAATCCAACATACAAGAAAGTAATTCATTAAATGGAATTGAACACCAATATGTAAACAACATCATACGATACAATGTCTTTAACATGCATCCTATTTACACACATCAATATTGTGACCAACAAGTTGTTGATGAAAGTGTTGTGGGTTTAAGCAAGATTTTCCAAAACTATTATAGTTAGGATCACCTCAAGCTAGAAAATTGTAATATAATAGGCAATCAATTTAGCTAGCATATATTTGTGAGGAATTTTTTAATCATGCCAACTTTGAGTATTTTCAATTGAACTAAAATTCTATTACCTTGGTGGGGTGTGCTATGATTTTGTCAAAGCTTGCATCTTGTGTAGGTCAATCATTCACCTTCATTTTCAATTGATACACCTTTGGATCTCCAAATCAAAGAATCTCTCTTAACTGACACACTTAAACTATTGCACATGGATCCATTTGAAATCTCAAAAATCCGCATGCGGGTACATAAATAATTTCATCCAAGCCATTTAAGTTCCACTTTAATAACCTTGTAATGTTATTTTTAAAATTTTCAATTATCAATGAAAATGAATTGTTTTATATTCATGACATAGACATTAAAGATGAAATTGAATATATGTTTGCATCTTCAAATGAGTGCAATTACACAAGGAGGTTATGTATGTTGATCATATGACAAATTGTGTTTTTCAAATTTCACTTTTTATTTATTCCAGGAAAAAAAAGGTGCAAAGCAACGATTATATGGCAAGGGCAAAGGGCAAGTAGAAACAAAAGATGAAAGACAAAGTCCTCATAGACCACAACAATCCATAATTAATTTTGACAACTTTGAAGCATCAAACAAAGGGAAATATGAAAAGATATATCCACCCAATGACAAACATTTGCATGAAATGTATGATGTATTTCTTGCAGGCTCAAATTCAGCATTCCAACATTCTTTTGATATGAAAGTAAAGGACACCATAGCCAAAGTACGAGAAGATCGAATAAAAGAACAATTGGAAAAAACAAAGGTCAATAAGGTGCCCCAACAAAAGGCACATTGCCTTCCACAAGGAAATTTGATTACACCTTTGATTGAAGAAATCCACAAAAGCAAGAAAGAACTTGTGCATATTGATAGTGAAATTGTTGGTGGAGCTACATTAGGAATCAATGAGGCAATATTGGAAGGGATTGAAAGCATAGAATCATATTCAAATGAAACTTTAAACCCAAATTCCAAAAGTGATCCTACACCTATGGAGACTCTACATTTAAAAGAACAAAACTCTTCCAATGAAGAAAATATTACAACCCAAAAATCAAGATTGAATATTGAAATAATGGTCTCCAATACAAATCAAGATTTTCTCAAGACACCAAAATTGAAATCGGGCCTCAACAATATCCAAGATGATCAAACAACCATCAAAGAGTTTTCAAGCATTAAATCAAAGAATGAAATCATTGAATCAACTAGAATCGTGGAAACAAAACTTGAAAAAAAAAATTCTAGAAAATTAAGCAATAATCAAGTAGGTGATCAAGGATTAATACAAAAGAAAAGTCAAGCATTTACATGTCATCAAAGTTCCACTAAACTTGAAACCAAGAATTGTGACAACGTTATTTTTAACCAAAACACTTCACAGGCAAATGTTAAGCAAAACCAAAGTGGGTTGATAAAATCAATAAGCGGGGTGCCACAAATGTTGGAAAATATAGAGTTCAAACATATATTTGAACATGTTGGGACTCAATGTCATAATTTTCAACAAGATGTTTTCATAAATGAAAATTTGGACATTGATGAACTTGACATTGTTTCAAATAAAGAAGAAAAACAAGATGCATTGATTGTGGAAACTAATATGATATTGGAAAGGAACAATACAACACCAAACCTTCAAATAGCTCCATTACAAAAATCCACAATTTCAATGCAAAACAAAGGTTAGTTTTGCAAGCTCATATATGTGGAATGCAATTTTTACTATTTGCAAAGGTTCCTATTATTTTCAACTTATCTTTTCATAGGAAGTAATCCATTAACATGCATGAATGTGACATTAAAAAGATGACATGTTTTTAAACATACATGTGGACTTCATGTTAAGAATGTCTATATAAGAAGTAGATTAATCTATGGATTATATTATTTCAAAGTCATTGATGGAAAAATATTTTTACCCAATAGGTGTTTCCAAATTTGATTCAAGATTATATACATCAAGGAGTTTCCCAAAAAGTGTGATAAAGAACCTCCAACCAATTAACCCAAAATTAGATTTGGAAATATCATCATGTTTCATAGCCCCAAATAAAACCTTCTTTGAATCTTCCAATGTACCATCCAAGAAACAACTCATGCTCGTGAACCAAACAATTGTTATGCAACAAAAATGCCCACAAGCTATACAATGTATTGGACTACATACATCCATAGATAGAGGTCATGGACATCCAACATACTTGGAAGGAGATTTAGGACCAAATTTGAATACATCTTTATCAAGACATTATCAAAACCATCAAACATTGAATTATAAATTTGTAAAGCAAAAACATCAAGAAAAATCTTTAATTACTCTTCAACACCATGGCAAGCTTCCTAAACTTCTAAGGAACAATGCATTTTTGGCTCCCCAAAGGTATAATCTTCCTACTTCTTTCACTTGTATTCCACCCAAAATTTCCATATGTCATTCCTTATTTTTGAAAGGCATAACAATGTACAAAAGCGAAATCTATAAAGGAACCTTCCATGGAGAAGAAAGTTCCAATGTTGTGTAAAAAATCAAAATCATTTACGACAAAAAAATTCATCTTCTTTTGAAATAATTGCAAAAAATTAAAATGAAGATTAGATTTGCTTGTCACACCATGTCAAAATATTCATTGCATGTCATGAAAAACTTAGATTCTAAAAAATGACCCAAAAAATCAACATTCATAACAATTGCAAATTATCATGAAAATTCAATATGATTTGTTTTAAACACGATATCATATGTTGGAAAACTTATCCTTTAAAGGGAACAATGTCCAAACCTTTCTTTTTAAAGAACACTCTTTTACTAGTAACCCTGACACTTTATATATTATCAAGTCATGATCATATCATATATGTTAGTTGATTATAAATACATTATTCCCCAAATGGGTTAATTCCAATTAATCTTGTGTAAATGGTGTGGAAAATGCTTTGTAGATTGTTGAACATGTTTGACATAATATAAAGTTTTCTCAAAATGATAAGTTATTGTATTGTTATGTTTGTGAATTCATTATTTTGCAGGGTACCGAAACACATTTTCAAAATTTGATCACAAACAAAAAATCATTTAAAAATAACATGAAGATGGACAAATTGGTGAAAAGACTCCCAATTCATGCAAAAGAAAAACATAAAAAACCTTGTCTTCAATATTTGTACAAAACCATTCTTAAGACCAATAGTTTTTTAGATGCAAGTTGAAGCAAAAGCTTATTTTTCCATGAAGAATAAATTATTGAAGAAAAATTTAAGAATGGGTGTTAGTTAAATGTTCAACATGTAACATGTTATTGTGTTGTAGTTCTTTTATAATGCTTTCAAGATCTATAACGTAGTTTAAAATCCAACAGGACATTAGTAGATTGAAGCCAATTGATGGCCACTACAATGATTTTGTTTTTAAATTTTCAAAGTAATTTAAATGGCCCATAGTAATTAGTTGACTTTTGACAAATGGAAACGTTGTATTTCTTCAAGGATGATGAAATTAATACATAGAATAAGGATGTGTTGAAACTAAAGCATTAAATTTTATTTAAAGTAAGAAATTGCTAACAATTAAGGTGTTGGCAATGTAGGCTACAAAGATAACCATATGAAATTTCAAGTAAAAAGATCACAACCATATGAAAGCTATTTTTAGCCCAAAAGAAACAAAATTGCTAGGTCATTCCATCTTTAGCCTCACATAAAAGCATTTTTTTCAAAAACCAATGGTATGAAAAATAGAGTCCTAGTGTTTTTCTAACAATGATTTTCTATTTGATCATGTGCAATTTGTGAGGCATATTACACACCAAATGTTACATTGTTTATTTTGAAATACTCCAAAATGAAAATATTACCCAAATGTTTGTTTTCCGTTTGGGAAAGAAAAAGTAGAATTTCACTCCATAGTTGTTGAACAAATTAAAATGTATCGTGTTTTTTTCCTCGACTACCCAATTGCCCAACAAATATGTGTTTGGTCATCACTAGACACATCTTGATGTTGCCCAAAAACAAATTGTATGTCTTATTATACAAGTTTTGGACTTGTAATGTACACTAAAGGGCATATATAATATGCCCCTTAGTCTATTACACACCTTGGTGTTACCTAGACAAAATTTGGGTTTGGGCATCATCCATATTTTTCTCTAAAAGGTGGATTGGGCCAAGGGCAAACAAGGAAAAAAAAAGATAGAATATTTTTGTACTCTTTGCAATAAGGACCCATTGTTGATTTAAAGTTTTTCATATTTTGAATGTGTTTGTTTCCTTTTGAACTTGCATGGGAGCTTTATTAACATCAATGCATACTTATATAATAATGCATTCATCAATTCGGTATAGTGGGTTATGCTTGGTGTTTTTTTCGGTGCCAAGTTTTGGCATCATAGGACCAAAACATACAAAATGAAAATATTCTATCACTTATTCCCCTTGATTTGCTGAAACAAATCACCATATTTTACCAAAATGTTGAAAGTTTTATACAAAAACATCATTTTAAAACATATTTGCTAAATATTGCAGTTAATTGCCACATTTTGATCGGTGGTTATTTTTAGCACCAATTTTAATAAGTTATAGCCATCAATGTGTAATAGCAAAAAAACTGAAAATTAAAAACCCTTGTAATGTTTTAGTTATTACCATTGTTGTGTGGTTTTTTTTAAGTTTTAAAAAACCATTGGCTCTGGTTCTTTAAATATTCCATCATCAAAGATCTGTCGATTATGGTTATTTGAAAATTTTGAAAAATCAAAGAATCACTACTTACAATCATTTCAAAAACCTTTAAAAACTAATGGTTTTCTTTAAAGAACTAAAAAAGAACCTATGGTTTTCTATCCTATTCTTTGACTTTTTCATTTCTTGAAAACCAACAAGAAAGTGAATATTTACAAGTGTTGACCAAGTACTTGGATTGTTGAATAGGAACTAACAATTTTGAATCCAAGTACCTAGAACCTACTTGGACTTGAGTTCACTTTTGGGAACCAAGTAGAATAAGAATTTAAAGGTTTCATTGATGTTAACCTAATTTTTTAATGTATATAATAATTGGTTTATTTAACTACATTAGTCTCCCGCTTAAGTACGCAACTTGAACCTGCGTGGTTTGTGCGTACTTAGTCGGTAGGTGTGTACTTTAGATTTGCTGCTCTCAAATTGCTTGCGTTTCGCTACAATATCAAAGAAACCAAATGGAAAACGTCTCAATGAACATCAACACTGCAAAATCATCTCGAAGCTAAGCAAAACGAATGCTCCGAGTACAGTAAACTCTCTCTAAACAAATATCCTTGGGACCGGCCGGAAAATATTAGTTTATGGAGGATATTAATTTACACAAATTATATGGGGGGTAACAAAAATCATTCCAGAACTTGCCAAAGCACCATGGAAGGTCATGGAGGTTAATAGAAGGTCATGGATCATTGGGGAAGGTAACAGAACCTTGTGGAGCTTGGTGGAGGATCAAAGAAGCATGTAAAAGATCATATGACACGAGTGGTAGAAATCTTGGCAGAAAGTGAGGTTGTGGAAAGCTACACTTTGGGTACTCTCAGAATACCCTCCTTCGTTTTTTTGATGCCATATGTATGATGTATTAGTTTATAAAATGCTATGGGACTGGAAAAAAATATTGAATATTAGTTTATGGAGAATTATTAGATTAAGTATGAAGCCCGCCACGGGCATGTGCCCGGATATTAGTTTAGAGAGAATATTAGTTTGCACAGTATTAGTTTAGAAAGAGTTTACTATAAAAGGGCTCTAGCCCGAGAGTACATCATTAGTGAAGGTGCCATCTGAAAGGTGTGGGACAACCGGGAAACCATCATGGAACGATCGGCCTTGTTGTTTGAAGAAGCTAAGGAGAGGACATTTCAAGCTTCCGTTGGATGATTTACTAAGCTTGAAGACATGCTCAACTAATAAATTTTGAACCTTAAATTTTTTGCCAAAAAATGCGTACTTAATCGAGATGCGTACTTAAATGGGTGCGTACATAAGTGGGAGACTACTGTAGTAACCAGTAAGGCATTTTGATTGAGAATACTTTAATTTTCTAATTAACAAGTTCAAAGGAAAACCAGTTTGTTACAAGAACTAATAACCAAATAGTTGCAGTAACTAGTTGGCTAACATAACAAGAGAGTTTAAACTTGTGACTAGTAACTTGTTTCCATTTTTTAATTGTATTGGCTAGTGATTGTTTAAGTCACAACAACACTATGAGTTGGTATAACTAGGAGGATTTGAGCATAGAGAGGATAAAAATTCCTTTCCATCATTTTTTATGTAATTTTTTGAGAAGTTTTGGATTTTTAAATCAAGATTGTTGAAGATTTTCCTGAACATTGTCTCCTTTCTGTTTTGAAAATGCTAACTTGAGATTGTACTTCTTAATGCATAAGTAAGAAAACTAAAATACTTTTATGATTTTTGTTGTTCAAAACTAGAGTAACTTGTTGATGCAAATTAGTAAACCATAGTTATAAACTTGAAAGAGAAAATATAAACCACAATAAGGCAAAAAACACCTAAAACATTTAGCGATCATGAAATGGAACGAAATTGTAAACAATTTTCTTTTTAAAAAAATGCTTATGCTTTCTAATTTTAGTAATTGTTTTGTTTTAAAATTGTAGGTTTGGATTTGTAATAAGTTTTAGGAATTTTCTAGGAATTTCCTTGTGTCTATACTTTTGTTTCTCTTTACAAGAAGTAATCACGAATTTTTTTGGATATAATGTTGAGTTTTGATATTTTCATTACCAACTTGTTGACCAAAGGGAAACCTAAATAAGTGATTCAAAAAAGATGTCAAGAGTAGTCATAAGAGGCTTTAAAAAACAATTGGAATCCAAAGTGTCGCAACAACTTGTTCATGAGGTTGTTCAACCACAAGAACAAACATGTTCATAAGTTGAAGGAGTACAACTAGTTCAAGCTCCTAGCAATGAGCTTCAACAACTTGTTACAACATAAGTACCTTCTCATCAAATACTTGTAGAGCACGACGAAAAAAGGGAACAACCAATACCTTCAACTTGTCAATTTTTGACACCTTAGTAGTCCTCCCAACAATAGAGGTCAAATGCACAACCGAGTGAACAAAATACTGAACATGTTTGACATGCTAATGAGGTAACCTTTGCAAGACATAGATGGCAATTTGAAACACATGGTTATTGTATCCCTAGAGCAATTGCACCTTCTCAATCAACACTGGTTATTGGGTATTATACATCTAAACCAATTTTTATTTTGAATCCAACCACAGTCGATTTAGAATTGGAACTTAATCAAATTTTAACCCAATTGGAACAACTATGCAACTTGGAGCGAAGACCTTCACACTAATCGAGTTTTCAACAACATGTAGAATCAGTGGAAGCAATAGTGGCCCCTATTGTTGTTCAATAAACACAACCATTTCATCAAAAAATTTGGCCAAATGTACCTATCATGAAAACCATTGAACGAACATTGGTCAACGAAATGTACCAATTACAACCACCCAACCTACTGTTGAAGCTGCATTAACTTGTGCATATTGTCAACATGTTGGACATGAGTTCAAGAATTGTCCTTTTGTGGATGATAAATTGAAAAAATTGATGAGAATTTTTTTCAAACTTCTTTACAACTTGTGGCACTAAGCACATTGGCAACCCATGTCGGTGTACATGTACAACAAATTCAAATACAACCGAGTTTGGTTACCAATCCAATAATGGTTATGACGTGCTCCCAAGCTCCTTGATAGACTCAAATGTGAGTATGAGGTGAAAACAATGGAAGAGTAAAGTGTTGGAGACATGTTCCTTGGCTCACAACACTTTGGGGGGGGGGGGGGGGTGGTAAAGGGGTGTGCTAAAGCTCTTGGATGGGACTAGGAAGAATGACAAGCACTTGATCACTCACATGGACCTGTGCAAAACCAAACAACAAGTTGGTTAGTGCATAGTCGGAGCACTTTTGGTGCTACGACAAGCCACGAGCAAACTCAAACTCAAAAGACTCACCATAACCCGGACTTGGGGGAAGCCACCACTTTCCCCTTTATAATATACTTTGTGCCTCTCCATGAAGCACATCCAAATGGCATTTTGTCCCGGGACTCCCAAGTGGGAGTACCAAAATTCCCACAATTGGGATTCCCGCAATTTTGCAGGCCCATAACTTTGCGTGCAGAGCTCCAATTGAAATGAGGTCTAAAGCAAAGTTGTAGCCCTTGTCGAGAGCTTTTCAAGGATATGTCGCAAGCCACCTAAACAAGAGGAAATTGGGTTAATTCCTCACTTTTAATGGTCAAGAGTCAAATTGTCAATTTGACTACCGGCCCTTCTTTTGGCCATAACTTGTGTTTTAGATGTTCAAATTGGTCATGCGAGCCCATTTTAGACATTTAAGTTCCCAGATCATTTCGATGATATAAGGAACTTCTCAATCCATTAAGTTTTGACCCTTGCAATCGCTCTTTGAAGATTCGGGAGTCCATCGGGAGTCCATCGAGAGTCCATCGAGACTCCAAATTCCCAAAGTGAAAGCTCCTTTAGAGGTGTGAGGGTTCAATCCCTCACACTTTCCTACACTCCCAGGAACATGCGGTGTGACTCCTAGGCTTCCCTCTTGGCCCGCAACCTTGCAAGCCTTTGCCTTAGTCGCGAACCCCAGGCTAAGGTTGCAACATGTTAATCAACATGTAGGTTGACCACAACCTATATATTACACCATTGACAACAAGGCAATCTAAAATAGTACCATACCTAATGTGGTATATAATACCATCTTTTGTACCTATGGATCCTAACATGTACTCAATGTACTATTTAGGAATCAAAGAACTTGATCCATTGATTTTTAGAAGGAATAAGGGTTATGTAGTTAGTGTCACTCAACCAAAACAAATGCCACCTATTGAACAATTGGTGAATTAGTATCTTGTTGGAATTCCCATTTCAGGATTAAAACAATTGGTTCCTGTCAAAAGACGTGTGTTTGTTCCACAAGTGACAACAACTACTTTACATATCAAAATACATGTTACCGTTAGGTTACTACTATATGGTAATGGTGTTATTCTATCGCAACCCATAAGGGTTAATTCATATCCACTGCATGGTGGAGAACCACTTGGAGGTTCACCTAATGGAGGATCACCAAGAAGAGGATCACTTGATCGAAACCCACATGGACTACCATCAAATCCACATGTTGGATTTTATGGATGGCAGACACCCGATCCAAGGATATTTATGCCGCTGTGGTACCAATTGGTTTTGGTTCTATCTAACCAACCAATATGTTGCCATACCAAAAGCTCCAATATCCCACATATATGAAGGACATTGATCTTCAGCTCACATTAGAGTTTTCAAGAAAATAATCAGAACCAATGTTGAGACCATGAAGGCAAACATCATTAACCTATTTGGTTTTACTTTACAAGATTACATCTCAAAATAAGGTGAGAACTTTGTACAAGATCATCTTAGTTGCACCTTTGATGAGTTGGAACAAGCATTCTACAAGCATTTTTGAACTGTGAATAATGATGAAAAAGTCTATATGCAGTTAAGGAATCTTCAACAACAAGTTGGTGAATGAGTAAAAGTTTACTACAAATGTTTGCTTAAATTGGCTAATTGTTTACAAATGAAAGCTATTAATGTTTTCCTTACTGCCATATTTAGAATAGGTCTACAACCATACCTTAGATTGGCAACGGCAGATATGACAAGAAATACTCTAATTAAACATAAGGAAATTGTAGTAATTTGTGAGGAAAGTGGATTGGTTATAACAAATTATAACACTTTGATAATTCAACCATAGTTCAAACCGGTTACATGGCCCATTGTCACCTATACAACTTATAAGCAACAATTAACATGTTTAAACTATGGTAAAACGAGTCATGCAAAAAAAACATGACATAACGGAAAGAGGGAAGAAGTGGCATTTCCTGTTGTACCCACTAAAGTTGTTGAACCGGTAACTAAGGTGATTGCACAACTTGTTAAACTAGCCAGAGTGCCATCAAAATATCCTTGTATTATATGTTCTAGTTTTAAGCATCATGCTCTTAATTGTTCTAGAAAGGCAAAAGTTCAAAATATGTTCCAAATTAAACCAAACATTACTCCTACTATAATATAAAAAAATCCTAAACCTAATAATGTCCCAATCAATGTAGTTGCAATTGTCACGACATGCAGCCAAGCATTAGAATAAGAGGTTTTTAGAGAATGAGAACCGGTGAAAGTAAAAGCAACAGCTTATAATTGGTGAGCATAGGAACAATTGCGTGTTTTTTTTGTTCGTACTATCAGGGAATTATAGAGAAATGACTCAACATTGTAAACATTTATTGATTTAAACATACCATTTCATTCAAACTAAGCCAATTGGTTACAAATAAGCAACATGTTCAATTGACATCACAAACCATGACACTAGAAAAGACTTTGGAGGAGATTTTGAAAGACATCAATACTTAAAATTTGGATTAAATATGTGATTAAATTTGGACAACTTCTGAAGATTGTGTTAAACATTAAACGATACATTTTCAAACTGGTTAAACCTTTTCAATCAGTCCAACCTAAACATATTCAACCTAAGCTTACATGTGCAATAGTAGATATTGATCATCAAATGGTTGTGATTCAAGTCCAAGTTGGTAAGAATTTTATTGATGACGTGTTAATTGATGGAGGATTTGGAGTTAACATCATTGCTGATAATACAATTAGGTCTTTCAAAACCTATTCCAATGCTTTATAATTTGCACATGGTAAATCAAACCATAGCCAAGCCGCTTAATCTTATTAGGGATCTGAAGATATTTGTTCACGGAATACCCTATACAATTACATTTATTGTTATCAATAGTAATGTAATGGATTCTAATTACTCAATGTTACTTGGACACCGATGGTTGAAAAATGCAAAAATATCCCACGATTGGGGGACCAATATTGTAACCATACAAGGAATTGGTATAATAATAACCATACCTGTTACTAATAAACTTGGTATTCAAACCAAAAGACTATAAGTATTAATTTGTTATGTTTTCCATTCTAAAATATTTGATGATGAAGAGGATGTGATGTTTACCACATAATTAGAAATGCTTTCAATAGGAACTATAGCAATACTTACTTCAATAGGAACTATAACAGTACCTACTCATACTAAACATGTTCCTAAACCGGTCTACATACTAGATATTATCATGGCAAAACCAAACTTAAAACAACACATTGTACCAATAGATGTATTAGTTGTGAAATTAGTTATACCACCTGGTTTTATTAAACAACATTTACTTTCAACTTTCTTCCACCTAGAGGTTGGAGAAATGATTGTTGATGAGAGACCTGCATGGGAACAAATATAAAATTTAACCATAGCATGTTGGACTATTGCTAAGGATAAGCAATTGACTTAAATCATTATAGGTACCAAGGAGAATGTGTAATAAGTGAAAGTGAACTTTACACTTGAACTAGTTGTCATAGATCAATTGATTAAACTTTTAAAGGAGTTCAAAGATGTATTTTTTTGGACATATAGAAACTTGAAAGGTATACCACTTGAAATTGCACAACATCAAATTCAACTAGACACCATAGTACCATTTGTTCATTAAGCAAGGTATTAGTTGAATCCCAATTATGTTACCATTGTCAAACATGATGTAGACAAGTTACATGTTGTTGGTTTTATCAAATTGGTTGAGGAAGCAACTTGGTTATCTCCAATGGCGATTGTTCCTAAGAAGAATGGGAAGTTGAGGATATGTGTTGATTTTAGAAAACTCAATGTAGTAACAAAGAAGGATCCTTACTCGTTGCTTTTTATGGATGAGGTTATCAACATAGTTACTGGACATGAAGTTTATACCTTTTTAGATAAGTTTTTAAGATATTATTAAATATCAATTGCACTAGAGGATTAGCACAAAACCGCCTTTGTAATAGATTGGGGGATTTTGTGTGGGTTGTGATGCCATTTGGCATCACAAATGGACCGCCAACTTATTAGAGGGCAATATTAGAGCTTTTCATGAATACATTGATGTATTCATGAAGATATTCTTAACGACTTTATTGTTTTCAATGACATATCAACCCACCTTAAGAAACTAAAAAAATGTTTTCTTAAATGTAGAGAGTTCGGTGTTAATTTGAACCCCAACAAGTGTGCATTTATGGTGTTTTTAGGAACCATTTTAGGATTCATAGTGTCCAAAGAAGGCAAGGTCATGGATCCTAAAAAGGTTGAAGCCTCTGTAAACATGCCAGTACCTACTACCCCATAGGAGATTCGAGTTTTTAATGGGATGGCCCAATTTTATAGGTGTTTCACCAAAAAAATTACTTCAATCATGTCACCTATCACTAAGTTGTTCAAAAAGTATGAAGTCTTTGAGTAGACTAAAGAATGCCAAAATGTTTGGGAGGAGATGAAAGACTAGTACATACAAGCCCCTATTTTTATTAGTCCAAACTAGGAGCTTGAGTTTCACATTCATACGGATGCATTTCAATTAGCAGTAGGAGCCATGCTAGCATAGAACTTGATTGGTAAGTTTGACCAATTGGTTATGTATGCTTCCAGATTGTCAAATTAAACTTTAAAAAACTATATTATTATTAAGAGAGAAGCATTAGCTATGGTTGATGCCTTACACAAATTCAGACATTATTTAGTGGGTAATTGGTTTGTGTGTTGTGTTGATCATATGGCCTTAGTGTACCTAGTTAATAAGCCACAAGTTTATGGCATAATAGTTATGTGATTATTTTTATTTTTTTAGTATGACTTCAAAATTGATTATAAGCTTGGTAGATCCCATTTGATGGCAAATGCATTGAATAGATTACCCAATCAAGCAAAATTGATTGTTGTACCTAATCAAACCACTAATGTTCACCTTACAACCAAAGTGGTTATAGAATGTTTATAATTATCTAATAGAAGGGATATGTTAGAAAGATTTACAACTTCACAACAACAATATTCAACCCAAAGAATTAAACCATTTGTGTTTCAAAACGGGATACTTTACAAATTTGGGCAAGACAATAGGTTTTTTTGTGTTTTGCAACCTGAATAGGTGCCAACTTTATTATAGGAACTACATAGTGGATTTGGTGGAAGACATTTCTCTTTAAAGATCACTGTGAATTTTTTTTTTGATGTCAATTATTGGTGGCCAACCATGAATAAGGACATTCATGAATCATGTTGGACTTGGACTTGTGATTTGTGCTAATGAATAGGTAGCTTATTAACACAAAATATTGCAAAATGAATTACTACTATGCCTTGAGAACCTTTCTAGAAATGGGGATTGGATTTTATCGAACCTAGTAAACTAGCAAGTTGTTATTTTGACAATTTGTATATTTTAGTTGTCACTAATTATGTTATTAAGTGGGTGGATGCTAGAGCTTTGTGCACTAATTGTTATTGCAAAATTCTTATATGACCATATTCTTATCCGGTTTGGTTGTCCACTTACTATTGTAACGGATCAAAGTACCCATTTCATTAATGATGTTATTTGTTATTTAACTAATCATCTCATCCTGAAACACACCAACTCTACTATCTATTATCCACAAGGGAATGGACAAGTTGAATTTATTAACAAAGTTTTTAGTACATTACTCATGAAATTGGTGAATGAGATTCAAAATGATTGGGATGAACACTTGTCCACATTTCTATTTTCTTATAGAACTACTTTCAAGGTTGGAACCAATCACACTTCATTTCAACTTGTTTAAGGATTATACCCACTACTACCTACAAAGTACTTGCTACCATTCAAGCCAAGACAAACATATGATCCAAACCATGTTAGAGTTCTAGCTAGCCGTTTATTAAAGCTAGAGAAGTTGCAAGAGAACCAATTAGTAACCCAAGACATGATAACTTTTAACCAATGGAATTGGTCATTATGGTTTCAAAATCGGTACATTGAAACAAAATATCAGTTTGGGGATTATGTTTTATGGTTTCCAAGGGCTATCAAGATGAAGCAAAAAAGATATAGAAAAGGTTTTAGTGGATTCAAATGGGATCCAAAAAGAAGCAATGGGCAAATTAAACCAATTTAGGAGGTTTGTTTGTTGTTCACTGGATAGTTCCACGATCAGTCCTGTTGGAAGGATTTTTGTAAACCTAGGACTCCACATAGGATGGACAAATTTGAGCAATTGTCAATGGTGAGAGAATTACCATTGATCAAACATTAATTGTAAAACAATTTGGTGTCGGTGTTGAGGGAGGTGTGGATACAACCAATGCACTGGTCAAAGAAGCTCAAGTGGCCTTGAAGAATATCGTTGGACCAAATGCATTTATCAATAAGGAGCAATGGAACATTATCCAAATGAAGGAAAAATATCATGTCAGGTTTACAACAATCTTACAAATCATCTATTAATGTGAAAGGTTAACATATTTCAACAACCACATTGCCATCACTTTGAAGCTAACAAACAAAGGGAAGAAAATTAATTGGTGTTATATTATGCTGACACAAATGTCCATAGAGTTGACTTGATGGATTTAACATAAAAAATAAATAGAAGTAGGATTAGCAACACCCAATTGAAAGGCAACAACTTGTTAATCTATACCTATTATAAATGTTTGTTTATATCATTGATTTCCTCTATAAGAAGAGGATACACCCCTTGATTTTCCAAAACCAGCATTAATATATGGGAGAAAGGAAAGAGGACTAATGTGGAGGAATCCAGAGAAGCTTTTCCTAAAGTTGTGATAAAGGAACAATTTATAAATGAACGACAATCAATACGCTCAATAAACATATCGCCACAACTAGTTCAACAATCACAACAGGTGAAGGCATGAACCAAACCATCTACACCTAGGGACCAGTTGAGTCTAGAACCAACTAGTTCACCACTAAAGAAAAGACCTCATACCTTTCAATGAATTATGGTGATGGAGGGAAGTGATGAAGACATGGAAGCTGATAACACCACATAACAAAAAGACAAACTAAATTGAAATAGAGAGCAACCAGTCCATGGAGGAACAAAGTGAACCTAATTTTGAACAAATACCTAATCAATAACCTTTACATGTTCATGAAACTTTTGTTCCTATAGTACAAGCTAGTAACCCATTGTTAATAGGTGTAGAATTAATCAGTTAGTTCAACCTAACCTTATTAAATTAACACAAATTAAACCTATTTATATTTTTCTTGCAACATCAACAACCTATGCCCAACATGAGAGAGCTTAAAATAGGTTACTCTTTTCTTTGAACAAGCATCCTTAATTGCTCATACATGGCCTTAGACAGTAAATTGTCTAATTGATATGAGATTCAAGTACAACATGTTGAGAACGTATTAGAGGATACAAATAATTAGTTACAAGCTTGTTGTCTATAACTAGTTAGTCACAAGCAAGTCTTGCAAAACAAAGATAAGGACTTAGATGTTGTAAAAACCCAACTCCTCAAACAATAAGCAAAAAACAAACATTTGGTTGCTAAAGGTGTTGAAATTAAAAGAACAATAAAGAAAGTTGAAACCCTATAATTTGAGTACAATTAGCTAACCCAAGCCCATCTCAAAACATGTAATGACCTTAAGACCCTATAGATTGACTTGGACCAGTTCACAAAAGATTATGGTAAAATGGAGGCCATTAGTGTACAACGGGAAAAGACTATGTTGGAGTTTTAAAATACTTGTTTATAATAGATAGAGCAATTGATAGAAGTCAACATTGAGATGGAGAATTAATTGTTTTCATACTTGGCGACCTTCCCCTTAATGTGTCGAGTTCACATATATATATTTGGCAAACATGTCACAAACCTTATTCCAAAAACTTTTGTTGGGAATATTTTGTGTTGTTTGGGGTGAAATGACATCTTTGTTTTTATATATTATTCAACGCAATTTGAGAACTAATAATTTTGCAAATGGTAGACAACAACAAAAAGTTTTATACTACTAGTTGTAATGGTTTATGTCCCTAAGAAAACGAAGTTGTGGAAGGTAGTGAATTGTTGAAACTAGGGGTTTACATGGAACATGGAAGGAGCCATGGAAAATTGGGAGGTAAATATTTCCTATTGCTACCATTCCAAATGGAAGGAATATGGATCTTAGGTGGGAGGCTTAAATGAGGAGGAGAACGAAATGTGTGTCTCCATAGTCAGGAAAAAAATTTAAAAAAAAGTTGTAGGAAAACATTTGGTGTTTTTCCTGGGGAGGACTTGTTGTTGGGCTATTATCAAAGACAATTGGCATAAATGATAATTGGCACAAAACCTCAAAACATCCAAATTTTTAGGATGGGGAATTTGATTGGGGGAGACGATAAATATTTAAAAAGACAATCACATGTTTTCCTAAAGGAGAACCTAATGCGGCAATTACATTTTATTCAAGTGTCCATGATAGTTATTATCGTGGGAGTCCCATTAGCAACTACTTTCGAAATGGAGGCGGTAAATCTCAATTCAAAATATGAGTGAATTTTTTTTTTTAAAGATTGAAAATTTGAGATGACTATCTAAGGTGAAGGACATTGAAATGGCAAATCTACCTTCCTTAAGACCTATGGACATGAGAAATCTTATTGTCTACCCTCATAAAAACACCTAAGGTACTTTTACACCTTCCCATCTAGTAGAAAACATGGGAGATTTATGGGTTAAAGATAAAATAATTACACAAATTTTCTATTTTAATATTATAAGACAATATGAAGTTCAAGATCAACCATTTATGTCAAAGTTGTGTGGTGAAATAGGGTATTGAGAGGTAGGCTATCATTATCACCTTTCAATTCTAGATGATAGAAGGGTGTTTATTCAACACCTTTGTGGAAATCGATTCAAAGGGAAGACGTGGAAATAAGCCCCCCTAAAGCTTAGAAGGGCAATAAGACAATAGACTTGGTAAGCATGGAGGGTAACAAAAAAAAACCCTTAAACCAAGGAATGAACTTTTCAAAATAATTCACCCGACCTTCCCAATGTTTTGGGGGCTAGTGACTTCAATGCATGGATACCTAGTTTAGGTATATCCTATGTATGGGATGGGACCACCTATGTACCCAAGGCTTGTAGGGATCCAAGTGCCTAGGATAGGAATTACACACCCATCCCAACCCATGGTAATATCGTCACAAGGCAACAAGGAGATAATGACCATGGTCAAAGCAAAATTCAATCAAAAGGTTGGAAGGCAATTTGGAGATACTAAACGAATAGTCATTGTAGGCAGCCAATCATAGAATACCATGATAAAAACATCATAGTAGCCATTCATTAATAGGTGGTAGAAGAGGAGACCTACTTAATGGATCATCTAATTTTTCATTTAATTTAAATGATGGGGAGGTGATAGGAGGGGTCTGCTTCAAGCCCTCAAAACATCAAGATGAGTAGGAGTACCATTTGGGTAAAACCCTTATTTTCCATGGTATCTAACAATGCCACTTAAAATGACAATACCTTCTATTTTAACAAAAGTTATAATTTTTTTTTGAATTACCCTAAGACACAATTTTTTTAATCTATATGCATATGTTTGGATGTTTTGAAAAGCCATCAATGTTAGTGGAATTTGCAATGAATCCACCATTTTTTAAACTTTCAATGGACATTGAAGTATTCAACTTCAGCATGGGGGGACAATTTCATCAACATCCATCCCAAATGCACTTTTGATTATTCTACCTAACATTTTATAGATGGTACCATAAAGTTCAAATGGATGAACAAGTTTACATGAACTTGTGGACCATAAAACAAAATGTTAACGAATCTTTTGAGGAATATTATGAACACATTATGATTTAGTAGATTATCTCTAACGCTATACAAACAATTGTTTTTCAACTACTTTCTTCAAGGTTGGATTATTACCATACATGTAGGTAAGTGCTAGAATGAAATGGAATACATTAATTCAACACTTGGAGTTGGTAATAATTTATCAAGAAAGTCCACTTGATGCAAACTATAATAAGGTCATATTGGATGTATATCCAATTACGAAAGGAAACAAAAAGAAGACAAATAAGCAACCCATAATTGGAGGTAATAAACAAAGGGAAAAAGAATGATAATATTGTAAAAAGTCCAACCACCTAAAGAACAATTTTGTTTTTGAAACCCCAACAATATGAATAAAAAATTAAAGAAAAATTTGAAAATAACAATGAATGAATTTTTTTCCCAACAACCAAAGCAAGGTACATGGAAGAAGAGGGGAAACCCATGGAAGAACTACCAACAACAATTTTATTTATTTATTATACATGTAACCATCAAGGTCATTTGGTAGCTAATTGTTCCTAGAAGGGGGAGATTCAAAAAATGTTGTAAAAGAAAACACATGTATGACCAGAAAAAAAAATTATAATTCGAAAGAATAGAAGGTTGAAGATGTTATCATCAACCTAGTGATGGCAATCACCATGAGGAATGAGGCTCTTGAAGAGGTAGTTGTCAAGGAACATGAACCTTCAAAGGGAAAAGGTTCACATGAGTGGCAAGACGAAAAAAACTTCACACAAATGATGGTGGATATTGTCAAAGAATTACAAAAGGTAAAAGAATCAACATAGTTACTTACCACCTTTAAACCATCATGGCCTATAGAGTGGGTAAGCTTATTGTTTGTTGTGGATCATATAGAAATAATTCTTTCAAATGTGACATCTAAGGTGAAGGAGGAATTGGGAAAACAAATCTTGGATAACAAAATCATTGTCACCATTGGATAATCATTGTAGTTAACCCTAAATTTGAACATTTTCCTCAATCTACAACTTCAATCACCATTTTAGGAGGAATGCAATTACTCCAAACCTATCACCATTGTCATTGTAATTATAATAAATCACTATATGATAACAATTGAAATACATGTGAACAAGAATGTGGTAAATGATGGAGTTAATGCTATCATGGACAAATTGAAGTAGAATTTGGGATTACCTCCACATCATCCTACCCCAATCAACTTGGGGATGGTTGATTTCTCATAAATGAAACCTTTGGGAATTGTACCTAATATATGGATCCACATCCATGGTATCCCATACATTGTTATGTTTACTATCATGAATAACAAGGTGGTAGATCCAATGTATTCCATGCTACTTGGTCATCCTTGGTTCAAAAACACCAAGGTAATTCATGATTGGGCTATCAACATGGTCACAATTAATGGTATGGTCAAACTATTTCAATTTCCAAATATTTAAATGGCAATGTTAAAAAACCATAAGCAATTGTTAGCCACAATTTTGTGGAAGGCATCCTAAATGAGGAAAAGAAAGTTTTGTTTGCCTCATGTGGAAGGATGATACCTTGATAGACGAACCATATATCTAGTTTATACATGAACCAAACATAGTGGAAATTAATGAAACACCCACCATTGAAAAGGTAAAAACTACATAGAAATTTATTGTCACATACAAGCCCCCAAAAACAGATTTTGATGGCATATGCACTTTTTCAAATACCACATTCATCAAAACCCCAAGGTGTTCCAGATCAAATGGTAAATGCCCCTCTTTTTGCTATGTAGCCCAATTGGTTATGTGAGGCCAAAAATTACCTTTTCATTGGTACCTTCCTTGAAAACTACCCTCCTAATTATCAAAAAAGTATTGCTTTGAAGGCCTTGTGATTTACCATGATGGACGATCATATGTACTATCTTGGACATTACATGTATTACATGGTATTTTGTCTATGTTTAGATTCAAAGGAGGTAACTACTATCTTCACTAAAATACACAAAGGAGTGGGTGGTGGTCATCCTCCTATAAACATCATCATTATGAAATTTTTGGATGCATATATGGTATTAGTGACCCACTTTTCACAAATGTACCATGCATTTTTGCAAATTTTAACGAAGACAATTTCATTGAAGCTAGTTTAGATGGGATGGACTATAATCATAGGTCATAAAAAAAAACAATTCCAAATTGCAATTTTATTAGAAGCAGATTTAAAACTGGAATATTAAAAAAATAACGTTTTACAAGTTGTAATGTTTCAAAATGTCTTGAGGGATCTCAAGATATTTCAAAAAACCATTTAAATTTTTTTTCTCAATGTCTTTTGGAATTTTTATGTCCTTTCAATTTGTTTTTTCAATCTTTGTGTCTTTCCAATTTCATACACATGTAAACATGTAATTTCACACAAATGTGGATATGTGTTATTTCATTTGGATATGTTAAGGTTATTTCAAAAGATTAACAAAGGAGCAAACATGTCAATGCAAATGGTGAGTACATAACCATGTTTTTTGCATTTAGTATGCCAAAGCCATTATAATTCAATATTTTATTTTTATTTTGTTGTTTTTTGGAATTTTTGTGTCATTCCAATTTCATACACATGTAAACGTGTAGTTTAATCCCCACTTAGTTGATTTAATGTTTATCCACCCTAGTTGTTTCTAAGATTTCATTGAATTAAAACTAGGGTGGTTGATTAGATCTCCCCTTGGACAATAATTGGGTGGTATTTTGTACAATTTGAATTTTATATATATTTGAAAATAACAATGTTTTCAAATATCACTTTGAGAAAAGAATGTTGTTTTGCAATTGGCCTTGCAACTCAAATTTTAAGTTGTAAAAGACACTTGCAACTCACTATATTTATATACCATGAGTTTTAACAAACAAGTTGCATGAGTTGCAAAGTTGCAACTCACCATATATATAGTGCAACTCAATTGCAATTCAATCAAAACAACTAATTTTCAACTACTATTCAACTCCATTATAATTACAACCCATGATGTTATGTTGACATCATTAATTGTCATCCATATATTAAAATATGACAAGTGGCATTATGAAGATTTTTTGACGTAAAAAATTCAAAATATTGATCTCCATCGTCCATTATGATTGTTAATGACAGTCCGAGATTATGACATGTGGCATAATAAAAAATTGCTACATGGCATATTAATTGTATTTTGTAAAAAATATTTTTTTATAAAAATATTTTTTAGTAGCTAGGCAGGTCATACATAACCATAATTAGGTAGGTTGGTAGGTCTTAAAACCTACATATATACATATTTATCTAGGACCTACTTACCTACCTACTTACTTACTTAGGTAGTTCATACATAACCATAGTTAGGTAAGTAAGTAGGTAGGAAAGCACAAGACGAAGTGTACTAAATAATAGCCATGAAAATTTATTTCTTATTTTATGTTTTGCCTTTAAGTTTTTTTTTTTTTCAACTCGTCCCAAAATGGCATATGTATTTTAATGTGAAAACATAAGAGAACAAGCCTTCTTTATATAGTTTGTAACATGGGATTCAAAGACAAATCATATGGGTTAAATCTTTTAGTTGTTCATTATTTGTAATTGAGTTGCAACTATAACAATTAAGCACTCAAAGCAAGCCAAATCCAAGGGAAGGGTTCCATTATTTTTGGTGTCTAAACAAAACTTGACCTCCTATTAACACATCTAATGCATTTTTTAATTTTAAAAATGGAATAGAATCGAGAAAGTTATGGCCCTTCAAAATAGAGGGGTCAAAAACTCAAAAAAAAAACCATGAAATGCTACAAGGGCTTGTTCCCAAACACCTACAAAATTCCTTGTATGTTGTTTTGTTGTTGTTAAAGTTCAAAAATAATTTGTAGAACTTTAGGTGGCGTTCCTATAGCATTTTGAATCACTTAAAATGAATAATAAATAATAAATTTATGAGGTTTGAAAGTAGGAGGGGTTCAAAAAAAAAACATGTTTTGTAAGTTGGAAAGTTTATTTATCATCTTGTTATTTTTTCATTAGTCATTTTCCTTTGCATTTCAAAGATGATTTCTATAACTTGAAGTAACATTCCCATGACATTTTAAATCATTCAAAATGAAACACATATGATGAAGATATAAATAATTGATGAATATGTATCCTTATTAAATTATAAGTAGTTAATTTATCATCATAACATAGTTGAACAATAATATTTTAATAGTGGTGCACTAATGGCCATACTAATCATATCAATGGGAATCATAATCGAAAACTAGTTGTCAATGTATCCCATAATGGGTGGTGGAAATGTGGACATGTGGCATAATCTCATATACGTACATTGTACATTAATTGCAACATAATTATTGCTTTAGTGACACATTTATAATAGTTTTAAAGTAGTTGTCACATGCAACTACAATGTAACTCTTAAAAAAATCAAACATGGTTGATTGCATATGTATGTACGATGTGTATAAATTATTGTAAATAAAATCAAACATGGTCGATTGCATATGTATGTCCGATGTGTATAAATTATTATATAAAAGACCCATTTTCAACTCACTTACGACTATAATACAATTACTTTATTTTTTGACGTGACAATTTATTTATTTATTCATCGTATTTCTAAGGGGATAGTTGCACAATAGTTGTAATACACAAAGGATAGTTGCATAACAATTGTATATGAGTTGTTTTTTGAATTTTAGTTGTAAGGTAATGTGGTTTTGGTAGAAACAATTTTTCATAATGTATAAACCTTTTTTTTTTGGTCATTTCATCGTCACTAGTAGTGTGTAGCAATGCAAAGCCCAATTTTTGTGATGAATGTTAAAATAAAATAAAATAAACTAACACTAGCATGGTTAAGTTTGTTGCCACACTACCATCAAACCCAATTACAAAATGGGGACTAAATTTTATTGGTCCCATTAAATCCATAAGCCAATATATTGGCAAGAAATATATATTGGTGGCAACAATTATGCTACCAAATGGGTGGAGGCTAAAGCCTTTCAAACCAACACAATGGTAGTTACCACCAAATTTTTGTGCAAATGAATTTTGACCAAGTTTGGGCGTTTTCTCACATTAGTCATAGACCAAGGAATACATTTTTATCAATGAAACCATTACTTACTTGGTGGACCATTTTTTATTTGCCATATTATTTCTACCACATATTACATTTAAGGTAATGCGAAAGTTGAATCCATTGACAAGGTAATTAGGTTCATGCTCACCAAATTAGTCAATGAGAAACAAAACAATTAGGATGAACATCACAACTTTGTGTTATATGTTTATTCAATAGCTTACAAGATCAACATAGGACACACACATTTTTTAGTTGGTTTATGGCTTTCATCCACTTATGCCCATAAAATATTTCATCCATATTATCACATTAGATGGTAATATTGTCAATGATTTTGTGAAGGTGTTAAATAATCACATTTTGAAATTAAAGGAATTGATTGAAACTACACGGGGAATAATTGACATCAATAGAATACAACAATGGAATAAGGTTTTGTGGTTACAAAACCAATACTGTCCAAAATCTTTCAAGCTTGAAAATTACGTTTGATGGTTTCCTAAAAATTAAATAGAGCATCTAAGGAAGTTCAAACAATGGTGGTTTAACCCTCACCATGTACATTACTACCTTTTTAACAACATGGTGTTGTTGGTCAACATTGACCATTTTGAGCCCAATCCTATGTTGGTTAATGCCAACAAAGTGAAACCTTATCGTCTATTTGATGATAATACCAATGGATTCATAATCAAATTCAAAGGGGGAAGAAGGAAGGGATGGTAAACTTGAATGATTCTTTTGGCACTTCTTAAGATGAAGAGAAGGAAAATAAAATTTTGGGGAAGTTTAATGGGGAGGATGAAGGGAATCGAGATGGAGCAAACTGAAAGGAAAAATAGGTAGGGTACCTTCACATTGTAGGAAACAAACCACTCTTCACCACCCTTTGAAAAAAAAATTCAAATCCCAAAATAGTAGGTGACACATCGGAAAACTCAAATGTGAAACCAAAGGAGGGAAATATTCTTAAGGATGGTGGGGTTAATACAAACAAGGTAGATCTTACCCAAGCTCTAGTTAGGGTGTTAAACAACCTAGAAGGTGGGTTATGCCTGTACTTAAATGGAAGGTATGAGTTAGGTATTCAAAAAAGGATAGTGCCTTTGGTTTTATCATGGAACCCATCATGATGAGAAAAAAGAAAAGAAAAGGAAGATAAAAGAAATAAGAAAAATTGCAAAGAAAAATAAATGAGAAGGGAGGACATCAAATAGGAAGGTAGTTGGGAAGAAATTTGACAAATGTAGGAAAGTGATAAATGTTATAATTATCAAAGTTATCAAGGAGGATGTGAGGGAAGCCACTATGGTGAAAGAACAACTTGAAGGACAAAAGTAGCCCAAATTGATAAAAACAAACCAAAAAAAAACAAAAAACAAAAAAAAGATGAAGGAGGAAAAAAAGGTAGTTACATCCAAGCCCACGAATAACTCTTGTCAAGCCCCCAAAATGATGCCCATGTGGAAGGTAAATAAATGGTTAAAGGAGGATGATATTGGGCGGGTAATTATAGTGGGTATGGTAGGCTTGTGAAGGATACATTGGAGGCTAATTTGGGTAAAGTTGCATGGGGATTTCCTTTTTGGTTTCAAAGAAGTTGATGATGACAAAATTCGGTGAAAGGGCAAGAGGGTAAAGATCACATGGGAGGTGATCTTCATAATGATACATTTATCGAGAAAATAGTTGAATATAGTTTGGCTAAACCCTACACAAACAAGAATGGTGAGGTTTTGCAAGAATTTGGTGGACAAATGGTAAAGTCATCCAAGGAAGGTTGGTCCATCACCAAAATGAATGGACAATATTTGAAAAATGTATAAGCCATTTTGCAAGGGATTCAACTCAAGAATTGTCAAATGCACTACAATAAAACAATCGCCAAATATCGATCACCCAAGCAAAAGTGAACAAAAACATTAACCAAATTCATGGGGTTGTGTTTCAAATTTTGAAGCTAGGTATGGAGAATTGGTTGCCGAAAAGGAAAAGGCTATCACTTTTGGAAATTGCTCAATTGGTTGACATTATACTAAGGTGTTTCATTAGAAGGAGATCAACCCACTAACCAGTATGTGGAAAAATAGCTGGGTGAAGAGGATGATCAAGAGGTAATTGTTGGACAACCACACCTCATCACTTTCTATATGGACGAGGGAAGGATCATGTATGTTGAAAAAATCTTGAACATTTTGCAACACCTATGCCTAACATGAAGGTAGTTGGGTATCAAAGGTCCACTAGTGTCTCCCCTACAACTAAACAACCTTCTATTGAGGGAAAGGTTAAGAAGCAAGCAAAGGGGATAAAAAAGGTCCAAACAAACCTTATGGCAATCCCTTTCATTGCTTTCACCAAGGTTTACAAGGAAGGGGAGATGGCAATGTCATCCACTATTTAAGAGACTATAAAAACACTTGAAGATGTCACTTGATCCATTTTATTCTAAACAATGTGCACAAAAAAAAAAGGTGCAACTTATTGAGAAAATAAGTAAATTTACAATATACTTCAATGTAAATAGGGTGTTTATAGTTCATTATGAGAATATATTGTAAAATATACTTAAAATATACCAAAAATATGCCACTATTTCATAGCAAACAAAAACAATATCATTTGATCTCAAGTGCTTCCTAAAATATACAAAGAGTGACCTCCCTAAGTAAGAGTAACGTCATCACCTATAGTTGTAATTGAGAGTAAAAGGGTGTAACTAGGAATGTAGGTAAAACTTCCCCCACCATGGGAGCCCACTATCATTCTAGAAGCCACCATATATAATGTGGACAACAATTTAAATGAGGCACCTTGTTTCTATGTGGAAAGTGGTACTAATGGTAGTGTCCAAAGGTAGATGTTCTTTAAAATGAATAGGAGTTGGGGGAGGAAAATAATCAATAGGAATTAGGAAAAGGAGTTAGTCAACTCAAATTGACCATGTGCTCCAACCTTTTGAGTCCTTTGTACAAGATGCACATAAGGCATGTGGAGTTGACATTGGAAGGGCATATTTCCTCTTCCAACTATAACAACCACTAAAGGAAATAATTCCAAGTCCTTCCTTGGGCATTCCCATAAGAGTCAACCATTAAGGCCACAAGAGGAGGCAACTCCTAGTATGCCCAACCATCTACTTCCCCTAGGCATTCCCATAACCATCAAACCTAGAATGTACAAATGAATAGAACTACAAAAATTATGGAACTATTTCCTTATATAGGATAAGTAGAACTTATTAGTAATTAAACTAATTATCGAACATAAAATGGGAAATAATTCAAATATGAACCACTAACTATAAACATAATTAGCAAGATAACTAATAACTAATTCATTAACATTTGTAAAGATTTTTTCTTAGCATTTACAAAAGACAAGATTCAAAATTATTATCCTTCTAATAACCCTATCCTCCTTATACCTAATTAACACCGCTTATTTAAGAAAACTAGACTCCCTAATGTTTAATTCAATTTGGAATTTTTTTTGGTTAACACATGGTTGTTTCATGACATTTTAAAGAAGGAAATGGAACCATTTTGTGAACCCTCCGTCCCCCCATCATTTCATGAATTTGGTTGAACAAAGGGGGTTTGTTTTCCCCATTTGAAAACATGATTCACTACCTAAACTACATGATGAACAAGTGGATAATCTTGTATTGTAGCAATTTGTTTATGAATTGTTAGAGAAGACTTACAAGTGCGAACCTTTGTTTGTTAAAAAAAGTTACATAATGCAATGGATAGTTGATCTTCAAACCTTTGTCACCAGAAAAATTATTACATCATATATAACTTATTGGTAATGGGAGTTTATTGTGATTAATATTAATTAGTTGTGGACATTTTGAAAGTTCAATTTTTCCTTTTCTGCAATGGGAATTTTTGATTGGCTCATAACCAATTTTTTTTTGAACTATGCATAATTCCCAATAGAAACACCATTTTGGAGTTCCACCTTGAAATAAAAACCCAAGGGATTTTGTTTAGGCCCCTTTTACAAGTTATATACATGCAATTCAAATTATGTCTAAACAATATGGGACAAATATAAGTGCATGGGGAAGACAAGGGTTCAAGGAGGACTATGAAAAAAATGTTAGTGGGCAAATTAACATAAGGTAGTTAATACAAATGTTATAGTGATGGTATCTTGGTAAACTTTAATTACTAACTAGTGTGAACTCGGTGCATAATGCACCCTGTCGATCCCCCCCACTCAGTCCTTTGGGAAAAAAACCCTGGTATTAACCAATGTGGGGAAAAGGGCGGTGGGGGGGGGTATTACATACCCTCCGGATCTGTGGATTTGAACAATTCAAAACCAATGTCCTGAAAACCATGTCCTGAAAACCATATCCTAAAATTTCCCAGGTCTTTTTGCTTGGCCTGGCCTGGCTTGCCCTTGCCGCCCTGCCCTGCCCTGCCCGTCAGTAAGACAGACCAGACAGTTCGAGGTGGATATTTGGTTTTTTTTCAAAACCCGTTTGAGAACCACAGAGATATCAACCTTGATACCCACCGTCACATACAGACTGACCGCTCACAGACAGACTAACTAGCGAGCGTTGGTTGAAATTATACAGAGGTCGTCTGTCCGGGCCGGTTCTCCCATAGAAAATCTGTCTGTCCGTTTGTCCGTTCGACTGTCCGGGCCGGTTCTGCCGCGTCAATTAAAACGCGGAACCGTCGTCGGACGGACAGACAGACAGACACATTGTTGTAATTATATAAGAGATGATAAGTAAAAGTACTTATTGTTATCTAGTTACCTAGATAATGAAACCATAAAATTTGGTTATTTTTAAAAGGTGAAAGTGGCATTGCCTTGTCACTTCATTTGAGTTAACTTGAGAAAAAATTAGGAAAAAGCCTAGAAAGTGGGAAGGGATATGGCTAGAGCAATGGGTGGAAACCTTTGTGGGGATTTTCCTTTTCCCATCAATGTGTGTGGTTGGATGTGTGTGAGTTTGAAGGAGATGTTAAATGAGCTTGGAGATTTTTGAGTAAAAAAGATGCGAGGATTTGTGGAAATGAATGCTTACATGTTTTGGGTTGTTTTTTTATGTTTTTTTTGGACAAAAAAAGTTGTACAAGTGAGTTATAACCTTTTGGAATTTTTTGTAGGAGGGCAATTGATTGCCTTGGTAAGATGGGCATGACTTTGCAAAGGTCCATGATGCTTGGTGGTAATTTGTAGGTGATAGAGAAGGTTGCAATAAAGGCAACAATGTTTACATAAATACTTTTTATGTTTTTATATAATTTTGAGGTTTTCCTTAGGTTATATTCCTTCTTTAGAAATTCCAAAAAAGTAAATTATTGCTCTAACTTGCATGTTTATTGTGTTGAGATGTCTAATCCCTCTGTTATTATTTGTGATTTTCCTTACCCAATAAGTAAGTTATTCAATATGTAGGCACTTGTTGGGCCTTAGGAGACAATTTTAACAAAAAGGCCTACATATAAAAAAAACCTACATATAATTTAATCAAATGCCATTCATTTTGTTCATGTAACAATGAGGTGGTTGCTTTCATTTGTTAATTACCATTCACTTCATTGGGGTACAATGAAATGGTTGTTTTCACTTCAATGACACTTCAATAGTCAACTACAACTCACCTCATTGAGGTATCATTGAGGTGGTTGCATCTTCACATTCTCCCAAGGGAAGGAATCAACCAATCCTCACACCTCATCCCCCTCCCCAAGGAAGAAAATATTAATTACATGTTCAACAATTTCATTGGCTTTTAGAAATTTCTATTCCTTATGCTATTTGTACCCATTTTTGTGTTAGGCTAATGATAGAGGTTGAGAGTTTGATCATTCCAAATTGAAAATATAGAACATAGAAAGAACATAATCCATAGTTGAATTTTGTGAATTGTAATATTTTACAATGTGATATTCTTTTTGAGTATGTCAATTGTGACTCAAGCCCATATCAATGGACATTTGATCCTTGTGTAGGACAAATTTGGCCCATATTGCTTTTGTATGACATCCATGCAACCAAAACATTCACTTTCTTGTTGTTTGGTCCATTTTTAAAACTAGAAAGGGACAAGAAAAGTGCCTAGCAAATACTCACATACAACATGATCCACCATATCAAGTTTTGATGGTGTTGACTAGTTCAACAAAACATTGAAAAAAATGTGAAGATCAATGAAACCAAATGAAAGAAAAACTCAAAAACTCAAAGAAAAATTATGAAAAAACCAAACAAAAAGAGGAGGAAAATAGAGAGGAAAATAAATGGGTAACCTTAAAAGCACAATCATTTGAGAAATAAAACCAATTCAAAGCATGCAAATTCACTAGCTCTTCTACCATTTAAGCATAAGAAAAAATCACCATCAATAGTCACAAATTATTGACTCCTTGCTAATGTAAAAAAAAACCTTGACAAAAACACATTGTTATGATGATAATATACAAGGTACTAGAAAGGTTTGTAAAAGCAAATGAAGATTTTGATTAAATGAAGAATCCATTGAAAACCTTTTTTTTGTTCAAGGATCAATGGACATAAATTAGAATCTATTTAACAAATAATAATTATCAAGATTGCTCTTGTCAACTAATACAAAAGTATTGAATAATTTGACTCGATTGGTTTGACTTCACCTATTACAAGTCTTCTATGCATGTGAGAAAATTTCAAAACTAAAGTAAGGTGTAATCAAATGTGTGAGAAGAAAAAGAAACCACCTTTGTTGGTAAGTAAAAAATATACATGATCAATA
>Ga0209208_10000768_pt1 | contig 43426 bp, 40 predicted proteins | sample S1TSphfallax_3_FD_187694 | JGI IMG/M metagenome (GOLD analysis project Ga0209208, IMG submission 187694) | Host-associated microbial communities from peat moss isolated from Minnesota, USA - S1T2_Fd - Sphagnum fallax MG (SPAdes) (version 2) | ecosystem: Host-associated > Plants > Peat moss >...
TTCGGTATGCGCGGGTATCTGATCAGCGTGCGCGAGCTCGCGACCGTGCCGAAGTGGGCACGTCGCGTGCACCGCGTGTTGAAAACACTGCACCCCGCACTGGTCGAGTACAAGGGTTTGGCGCGTTATCGGGATGCCGTCGTCGCCTGGCTGGCGCCCTATGACGACGGCTCGCCGACCTCTCCGGGCACGGCCCCCGACGTCTGACCACGAATCATGAGGAGAAAAATATGGCATTAAGCTGGCGCACTTCGGCACTCGCCGACCGACATCGGGCCCTGGGCTCGAAGCTCGAGGATTGGAACGGCATGGGCACGGCCTGGACCTACGCCAAGGACGTCGCCGGCGATCACGTTGCGATTCGCACCAAAGCCGGATTGATGGACGTCTCGGGGCTCAAGAAGCTGCATCTCGTGGGGCCGAATGCCTCGGCCGTGATCAACTATGCGACGACGCGCGACGTCACCAAGATCTATCCCGGCAAGTCGGCGTATGCCTGCATGCTCAGCGACGCAGGAACCTTCATCGAAGACTGCGTGTTGTATCGCACGGGCCCGAATGCCTGGATGGTCGTGCATGGCAGCGGTGCAGGCCACGAGACCCTCGCAAAGTACGTCGTCGGGCGCAACGTCGCGATGCTCGCAGACGACGATTTGCACGACCTGTCGCTGCAGGGCCCGCTTGCGGTCGAATTTCTCGCGAAATACGTTCCCGGCATTCGCGAGCTCAAGTACTTTCATCACCAGCCGACGACGCTGTTCGGCAAACCAGTGCTGATCTCGCGCACCGGCTACACCGGCGAGCGCGGCTACGAGATCTTCTGCAAGGCGGAGGACGCGGGCCTCATCTGGGACACGATTCTCGCGGAGGGCGAGCCGCTCGGGATCGTCCCGACCTGTTTCACGACGCTCGACTACCTGCGCGTCGAGAGTTCCCTGCTGTTCTATCCCTACGATATGTCGCAGCTGTATCCGTTCGAACACGATCCGCCGGGCGACAGTCTCTGGGAGCTTGGCTTGGATTTCACCGTGAGTCCCGGCAAGAACGACTTTCAGGGTGCCGATGCGCATTACCGTCTGAAGGGCAAGGAGCGCTTCAAGATCTTCGGCCTGCTGATCGACTCGGACAAGGCCGCGGACATGGGCGATGCGGTTTACGCGAACGGCAAGCCGGTCGGCGTCGTCACCTGCGCCATGGTCTCCACGCTCACGAAAAAATCGATGGCCATCGCGCGCCTGGAGCCGCAGTTCGCGGTTGCCGGCACGAAACTCGAATTGCGCGGCAAGCAGCTGCAAGCCGTCGCGAAGGCCCATACGCTGCCGTTCGACGATCCCGAGAAATCCAAGCGTACGGCCGTCGGCTGAGGCTAGGTCAGGCGCGGCCGAGGGCCCGCGCGCGGCGTAGAGCGCCGACGGCCAGCGCCACCCCGAGGCTCAGCGCGGCCGCGCAGAGCAGCACGGGCAGCCCCCGATGCGGCCATAGGGCCATCGCCAAGCCGCCCGCAGAGGGTCCGATCACGCCGCCCACGCAGTAGATCATCACGAATAGCGTGTTCGCGCCCGCGAGAGTGTCGGGCGTGAAGGCCTCGCCGAGCAGCGCGACACCCTGGCTGTAGAACGCGTAGAGCGTGCCGCCCCAGACAAACAGCAGCGGCCACAGCAAGGCCCCGCGGTCCAGGGCGAACGGCAATAGCAGCGGCCCGATCGTACTCGCGAGCGCGCAGAGCCCGAGTACGAACCGCCTGCCGACGCGGTCGGCGAGCAGGCCGATCGGAAATTGCAGGACCACGTTGCCGGCGAGAAACACGGTGACGAGCAGCAGAGCCGTGTGTTCATCGAGGCCGGCCTGCAGTCCGTAGAGCGGCAGCAAGGACAAATCCGCGGACTCGACCAGACCGGCGACCGCAGCCGCCATCATCACGATCGGCGCCGCCGGCAAAAAGCGGAGCAGGGCACGCAGCGATCGCGCGGCCGTACGCGTGGATTTCGCGGCGCTGCGCTGAGCCGCACCATGCCGCGCCGCCTGCGGCAACAAGACGAGCGGCAACAGCGTCAGCGCCAGACAGACCGCACCAATCACGAACGGCAGCGACCCGCGCGTTCCCGTCAGTTCCAACAGCAGGGGCCCGGCAACGGTGCCGGTCGAAAACACCGTGCCGTAGATGCCCATGACTGCACCACGCGAGGCCGCGCCGCTCGCGATGTTCATCCAGATTTCGCTCGCGATCCAGCCAAGGCCGAGCCCGCAGCCGGTCACGATCCGCAAGGCGATCCACGCGGGCACACCGATCCAAACCGGCATCAACAGCAAGACCACCACACCGACCGACACCCCGACGACAACCGACCGGTACAGTCCCAAGCGCGCGATTGCGACCGGATAAAAAGGCCCGATCACGATCACGGCAACGAGGCTGATCGCAATCACGGTGCCGATGACGACGCTGCCATGACCCGCACGATTCAGGACGATCGCGATCAGCGGCGGCTCGAAACCGAAGATCAGGCCCACGCCGAGACTGGTCGCGAATATCGCCGCGAGTACCCAGTTAGCGGATCGCTCCCTCATGAATTCCCCTACATCCCCGCGCGTGGCGGCGCTGCGGACTATCGATGTCGCCTCGACACGCGTCAAGCAATGAGCTTCGCATGCTTCCGGTGCGCGCACCTGCAGGTCTCGCCCCAGCTTCGTGCGTTGTACCTGTCGCGCAATAAACTTGCGTGTCAGTAAACCCTATGTTACGAATTGCCGTCATCGGGATTCGCATCAATAACGAGATGGAAGGGTCTTTGGGGTGATTCACGGCTGTGCGGTTTCGCGTCGCCCGTGAATGTGTTCGTCAATTTCGAGGGAGCATCGTCCATGAAGAAACTCATCCCCGCCTTGCGCGGCCTGTCGCTGAGCCTTGCCTGCGCGGCATCGGCATACCAGTCCGCCATCGGTGCACCGGCGGCGGCAACCACCGATACGGGCCCCACCCTCGATGAAATCGTGGTCAGCGCCGAGAAGCGCGATTCCACGGTGCAGCAAACCGCGATCAGCATGACTGCGATCAGCGGCGATCAACTCGCAGCCCAAGGCATCAAGACCGTCGAAGACATCGCGGCCAAGGTGCCCGGCATCTCGATTCGCACGGCGGGCCCCGGCCAAACCGAATATGAAATGCGCGGTCTGTCCGCGGGCGGCGGCACGGCGGCGACCGTGGGCTTCTATCTCGATGAGACGCCGCTCTCGGCGAACGCGGTCGCGCTCAACGGCCGCACGGTCATCGATCCGGACCTGTTCGATCTGAACCACGTCGAGGTGCTGCGCGGTCCGCAAGGCACGCTGTACGGCTCGGGCTCGATGGGCGGCACGATCAAGCTGGTCACGAACCAGCCGGCACTCGGCAAGTGGGATGCGGCGACGGATACCTTTGTGTCCAATACTTCGCATGGCAGCACCAATGGCGGCGGCAGCCTCATGCTGAACATCCCGGTCGGAGAGATCGCAGCTTTGCGCATCGTGGGCACGGCGAAATACATCAGCGGCTGGATCGATCGCATCTACGGCGTTCCGGGCGAATTCCCCGCGCCGACGAATCCCTCCGGCACACCGACCGCACCCGTGGGCTGCGTCTATTACTGTACCCGCGGCGACGTTGCCGACATGCCGGTCGGTGGGGTCGTCAAGGGCTCGAACCTGGAACGGTTTTATTCGGAGCGCGCATCGTTTCTCGTCAAGCCCAGCGACGAGCTCGCGATCACGCTCGCACAGATGTACCAAGTCATTCGTGCCGACGGGTACAACTCTTTCCAGGAAAATCCCGGTGGCCTCGCGATCTACCAGCCCTATGATCAGCCGGAGCCGTATCAGGACTATTTCAATCTGACGAGCCTGAAGATCGAGTACTCGATGGACTGGGCGTCCTTGACCTCGGCGACGAGCTACTGGCGGCGCGATGTGCTGCAATCCACGGACTCGACCGAGGCGCTGCAGAACATCAACAACCTGACCCAGATCGTGAACGGCGTTGCCGTGCCGAACTTCATCCAAAGCCTCTACCAGGAAAACGATCCGACCAAGCAGTTCAGCGAAGAGCTGCGTCTGACGTCGGCCGGAACAGGCAAACTCGAGTGGGTCGGCGGTCTGTACTATGCGAAGCTCGATTCGGGCTACATCACGTATAACCAAGACGCGGGCTTCGCGACCACGCTGTCCTGCGGTCTCGCCTCCGCAGCCAACCCCGTCGCCGGCTACTGTCCGGTTGGATCCACCTACAATCCCAACAGCACCTATCGCTACCCCGATCCGTCGCTGCCGCAATATCCGAGTGGTCAGGCGGCAAACCCCAAGGGCATCGTGTTCAACGACAACAACCCGAACGTCCTCAAGCAAGAGGCGATCTTCGGCGAGGCGAACTACAAGCTGCGGGATGACCTGAAACTCACCGCAGGCATCCGCTATTTTCACTACTCGGAAGACAACTTCGCGAATCAGGCCGGCCTAGGCACAGCCTCGGGCAATCAGGATCCGACGATCTTGGCCCAGAGCACGAGCGGCAGCGCGGTCCTGCCGAAACTCAATTTGTCTTATGAGCCGAATGCGGATTTGACCCTGTACGGCACGGTCGCCAAGGGCTCGCGTCCGGGCGGGTTCAACCTGCCGATTCCGTTACCCTCCCAGGCAGTGCTCGACGAGAACCCGAATTCGTACAACTGTGCGCCGCCGGCCTCGGGCGCACCCGGCGTCTACGTGACTTCGCAACCGAGCTTCTCATCGGACTCGGTCTGGAGCTTCGAACTTGGCGAGAAGGCGCGCTTCGACGACCGCCGCTTCGTCGTCAATGCGGACGTCTATTACATCAAATGGCAAAACATCCAGCAGGTTCTGTCCCTGACCTGCGGATACCCCTACAACACGAACGCCGGTAACGCGAAGTCCTACGGACCCGAGCTCGAGTTCTCCGCGCTGGTGGTCGAGGGCCTGACCTTCAACCTGTCGGGCACTTATACCCAGGCGTATATCAGCGACCCGACCGCCGCCGCGATCGGCTCCGGCATCACGCCCGGAACGCGCGTGCTCAACGTGCCGAAATACACGGGTGTTGCGGCCCTGGAATATTCGACGATACTGACCGACAGCCTGCACGGCATGTTCCATGTCGCGAGTTCGCTGGTTGGCCCGACCGAAGATCAGGCCGCCGTGCGCCAGGAGTTGCCTTCTTATAATCTTGTCGATGCGCGCACGGGCGTCGCGGCGGACCATTGGGGCGCCTACCTGTTCGGCACGAATTTGACCAATAAGGTCGCCTACCAGACAATCAACAACACGGTCTTTGCCTGGCAGACCTATGCGATCACGCGCGTCTCGACCAATCAGCCGCGCACGATCGGCGTCGACTTCCAGTACAAATTCTGACGCCTACCCGGCGTCTTGCATGTGGAGAAGGGATCTTGGTGACTGACAAGCGGACCTCCGCGACCGACGCGGACGCCGAGCGGCTGCGTGCGCTCGGCTATGAATCCCATTTCGATCGGACCATGTCCAAGTGGGAGAATTTCTCCCTAGGGTTCACCTATCTATCGCCCGTGGTTGGCGTCTACACGATCTTCGCCACGGCGATCGTCGCGGGTGGGCCGCCGATGTGGTGGACGTATATCGGCGTGGGTCTCGGGCAGTTGCTCGTCTGTCTGATTTTCGGTGAGATCGTTTCGCAGTTCCCGATCTCGGGCGGGCTGTATCCCTGGGCGCGACGCCTCATGGGCAAGCGCTGGGCCTGGATGGCGGGCTGGATTTACGCCTGGGCCTTGTGTTGCACGATGGCCGGCGTCGCGACCGGCGTTGCGCCGTTCCTCGCGCAGCTGTTCGGCCGGGAGGGCACGGCCGCCGAAACGACCGCCATTGCGCTGATCCTGATCGCGGTCTCCACCGCCCTCAATTTGAGCGGCACGCGCTTGCTGGCGCGCGTCGCGATGTTCGGTTTCATCTGCGAACTCGTTGGGGCAATCGTGGTCGGCGGCTATCTTCTGCTGTTTGCGCGCCATCAACCATTCAGCGTGTTGCTCGATACGAGCCTCGTCCACACCAACGGCAATTACCTGCCCGCCTTTCTCGCCTCCGCGCTCGCCGCGATGTTCTGCTATTACGGCTTCGAGGCCTGCGGCGACGTCGCCGAGGAGACGCCGGACCCGAGCCGCATGATTCCGAAGGCGATGCGCATGACGATTTATATCGGCGGCGCGGCCGCGACCTGGGTTTGTCTCGCGTTCGTGCTGTCGATTCCCGATCTCGGCGCCGTGCTCTCGGGTACCGACAAGGATCCGATCGTGACCTTGCTGCGCTCGGCCATGGGCGAGACCGGATTTCGCGCCGTCATCGTCGTGGTCCTCGTGTCCTTCGTTTCCTGCCTGTTGAGCCTGCAAGCGGCCGCAAGCCGGCTGATCTATGCCTACGCGCGCGATCAAATGATCTTCGGCAGTCAGTTCTTGAGCCGCATGTCGCGCGATAAGCATGTGCCGGCGAACGCGCTGTTGCTGATGGGCGCGATCCCCGCCGTCATCGCGCTCTCCGCTCTATGGCTGCAGGATGCGATCGCGACGATCATCAGTTTTGCCGCGGTCGGCATTTACATCTCGTTTCAAATGATCGTGCTGGCGGCCCTGCTCGCGCGTTACAAGGGCTGGCGCCCTTCGGGCCCGTTCACGCTCAGCCGCTGGGGCTATCTCGTCAATGTCCTGGCCCTGCTCTACGGGATCAGCGCCATCGTCAACATTCTTTGGCCCCGCAGCCCAACCGACCAGTGGTATGTCAACTACGGCATGCTGGTCACGACGATCGGGGTCGTGATGCTCGGCGCGCTTTACATGGTGACCGCGAAGCCCTACGAGCGCGGCAACGCGCCCGCCGGGGATGCGCATCTGCTTACGTCGCGCGCCGTGTGACGCGGGTCAGGCCGCCATTGCGGTGAACACCGCGACTTCGCGGTATCCTGCCGCTTAGCTTGCAGCCACGTCGAGGACTCACGATGACCGAAGCGACCCCGTCCCTGGATATCGGCGTTGACGCCGCCATGCCGAAGAACGAGCTCAGCCGCTCCTTGCAGCGTCGTCATCTGACCATGATTTCGATCGGCGGAATCATCGGTGCGGGCCTGTTCGTCAGCAGCAGCACGGCGATCAAGGCCGCGGGTCCGGCTGCTTTCATCAGCTATGCGATCGCGGGATTTCTGATCCTGTTGGTCATGCGCATGCTGGCGGAAATGGCGACCGCGCTGCCTCAAGTGCGCTCGTTCACGGAGTTTTCGCGTGCGGGGCTCGGCGATTGCGCGGGATTCACGGTCGGCTGGCTGTACTGGTACTTCTGGGTGCTGGTCGTGCCCGTCGAGGCGATCGCGGGCGCGAAGATCATCCAGCTATGGCTGCCCGGGTTCTCGCTGTTGCAGATCGGCTTGGCCCTGATGACGATCATGACGGTCGTGAACCTGATGTCCGCACGCTCGTATGCGGAGTTCGAGTTTTGGTTCGCTTCAATCAAAGTCGCGGCAATCCTCGTCTTCATCGTGATCGCGGCGTCCTACGCGCTCGGCTGGTCGGCGCCGGATGGGGCGACGTTCCACAACCTCATCGCCTCGGGAGGCATCGCCCCCAAGGGCTGGCTGGCCGTGGTTGCGACCGTGCCCATCGTCTTTTTTGCGATGACCGGCGCCGAGATCACGATGATCGCAGCCGCGGAGTCCGCACAGCCTGGGCAGGCGGTCGCGAAGATGAGTTCGGCCGTGATCAGCCGCATTCTGCTGTTCTATGTCGGCTCGATTTTCCTGATCGTCTGCGTCGTGCCGTGGACCGCGATCGTCTCGGGTGAATCACCGTTCACCTTGGCACTCAATACGATGCATGTGCCCTACGCGGGCGCGATCATGAGCGTGATCATTCTGACCGCGGTTCTGTCCTGTTTGAGCTCCGCGTTTTATGTGAGTTCGCGCGTGATGTTCGTGCTCGCCGACAGCGGCGACGCGCCGCAGGCGCTCGTGCGTCTGAGTAGTCGCCGCGTGCCGATCTTTTCAGTGCTGATCGGCGCCGCCGCGGGCTTTCTCGGGATCATGGCTGCGACTCTGGCCCCACAGAAGGTGTTCGATTCGCTGGTCAGTTCCTCGGGCGCGCTCGGCGTGATCGTCTATATGGCGACCGGCGTTGCCCAGATCGTGCTGCGCTTGCGGCGCGAAGCAAACGGCGAGCCGCGCGCACCGGTCAATATGTGGCTGTTCCCCGCGCTCAGCATCGTGGCCGTACTCGGCATGGGTACGGTCTTGCTGGCGATGGCCTTCACGCCCAGCATGCAGGGCGATTTCAAGGCGAGCTGCATCACGGTTGCCGTGACCCTGGTTGCCTACCTGGTCCTGCGCCAGCTGCGGCTCAGATCCAGACTGCCTATTGTTAGATGAAAAAAATTGTATTGACCGTGAGAAAGAGTATTCCCCGGGTGCGTTCTTATTTGGCACTATCGATCTCAATCTCTGGTTTAGGAGCCATTCGCGTCGGCAACCAGCCAACTCCCCCGTCGGCGCGAAATTCCAACGGCGCGGGCCTTTCGGGGCCCGCGCCGAATTTTAAAACCCTCCGAATCTGCGGCCCTGCAGGCTTCAGCGCTCGAACTTCGTCGATAAGATGATCGACGAGGTTGTTCGCTCGACTCCGGCTAAAGCCCCAATCCGATCAATGACTTGATCCATTTCTGCAACGGTCGCCGTGGCGGCGATGGCAATCAAGTCGACATCGCCACTGACCGAATGCAGCACCCGGACTTGGCCGATGGCGCTCAAGGCGCTGCTCACGGCCCGGGCCTCTTTCGGACCCACTTTGATCATCACATGCGCGCGCACGGCACCTAGTTCGTGCTGCGGCGCTAGCCGCACGGTGTAACCCGCGATCACCCCGTCGCGCTGCAAGCGCTCGATGCGACTTTGCACGCTGCTGCGCGATCGGCCGACCAGCCGCGCCAGCTGCGCGGTCGACGCACGCCCGTCCTCGCGTAGTCTCGCCAGGAGTTGCATGTCGATGCTATCCGTCATTTCGCCGCCCATGACCTGCAAAGTGCAGGTTAAACCTAGTGAAAACGTGCGTTCTCACCATACCATTTGCCGGATCTTTGGCCAAGAATGGCGGCCTACCCTCGTGGAGCCTTGTAATGAAGAAAATCACCATCGTCGGCGCCGGCAAGATCGGTTCCATGATTGCCGAGTTATTGGTCGCTTCGGGTGACTATGCGATCAGCGTCGTCGATCGCTCGGCCCAGCAGCTGGATCGCCTCGAGACTGCGGCACCCGTGACCAAGATCGCGGCGGACATCAGCGATGCGGCGCGGCTGCGCAGCTTGCTCCAGGGGCAATTCGCGGTCTTGAGTGCCGCGCCCTATCACGCGACGCGCTTCATCGCCGAGGCTGCCAAGACGACGGGCACGCACTACTTGGATTTGACCGAGGACGTCGCGAGCACGCGGATCGTCAAGCAACTCGCCGCCGACGCGCATACCGCCTTCATTCCGCAATGCGGCCTCGCGCCCGGGTTCATCACGATCGTCGCGAGCGACCTGGCCTCACACTTCGAGCAGGTACATGACTTGCGCATGCGCGTCGGCGCACTGCCGAAATTTCCGTCGAATTCGCTGAATTACAATTTGACCTGGAGCACGGACGGCGTCATCAACGAGTACTGCGAGCCCTGCGAAGCGATCGTGAACGGCCAATTGCGCGAGACGCAGCCGCTCGAGGAGCGCGAGGAGTTCTCTCTGGACGGCGTGCTCTACGAGGCTTTCAATACCTCCGGCGGACTCGGCACGCTGTGCGAAACCCTGGCGGGCAAAGTGCGCAACCTGAACTACCGGACCATCCGTTATCCGGGTCATGCGGCCATCATGAAGACTCTGCTCAATGACCTGCGACTGCGCGATCGACGCGACCTGCTCAAGGAAATCCTCGAGAACGCCGTGCCGGTCACGCTGCAAGACGTCGTGATCGTGTTCGTCACGGCGACCGGCATGCAGGGCGGCCAACTCGTCCAGGAAACCTACGCGAACAAGATTTATTCGGCGCCCGTGGGCGGCCGCTTGCGCAGTGCCATTCAAATCACGACTGCCGGCGGCATTTGCGCGGTGCTCGATATGCTCGCAGCGGGTCGTTTGCCACAGAAGGGGTTGATCCGGCAAGAGGACATCGGTCTCGCGGCGTTCTTGGCGAACCGCTTCGGGCGCTGCTACGGCGCAAGCGCGAGCCCCTCGCCCGTGAACCCGACGCGCCCGCTGACTGCAAACGCCGCCTGAGGAGTTCTCGCCTAGCGCGCGCCGCCGAGGATGCGCGCAGGCAGCATCACAACCGCGTGGAGCAGCGCAAACACGCCCTCGAACGCGATGCCGACCAGGCGGAACGGAAGCGACAAAAGCCATAGCAAGGGATACAGCACGAGAACGAGCAGCGCCAACGGCCAGCACAGCACGAAGAGCACCGCCCACACCAGTAGTTTCAGCATCGCACTCTCCAGAGCGCCCCAGCGCTTTGGTCTATTATCGCGCAAATCGAGGCTGCGCGACACCCGCGGCGCATGAGCCGCCACATGACATTTGTCAGGTCGAATTGCTGACACGCGATACTGACGGACCTGCGCGGCGGCCACCTAGACTGCTTCCCACGGACAGCAACCGTTGGAGGCATCATGAAAACCAGCAGCTTACCCCTAGTCATCGACGCGCAGCGCGTGTCCCGCCGCTTCGGTGCGGTCCAGGCCCTCAGCGACGTGACTCTCGGCATCGAGGCGGGGCGCATCACGGCCTTGTTAGGCCCCAACGGCGCGGGCAAGACGAGCTTCGTCAACCTCGTCTTGGGGCGCGGCCGACCGGATTCGGGTTCGCTCTCGACCCTCGGAGCCGCCCCCGGCAGCGCCCTCGCCCGCGAAGGCTCGGGCGTGATGCTGCAATCCGCGGCGCTGGCACCGCAGCTCTGTCTGCGCGAGCATCTCGAACTGCATGCCGGCTATTACGCGCAGCCGCTCGCCGTCGACGACGTGCTCGCGCGGCTCGACCTCACCAAGCTCTCAAACCGGCGGTACGGGGCCTTGTCCGGCGGCCAGCAACGGCGCCTGCAGCTGGCTATCGCGATTTGCGGCAAGCCCCGCTTGCTGGTGCTCGACGAGCCGACGCTCGCCCTGGACTCCGAGTCGCGACGTCTTTGCTGGGCCGTGATCCGCGAGCTCGCCGACGCCGGCACGGCCGTGCTGCTGACCACACATCTGCTCGACGAGGCTCAGTCGCTCGCCGACCGCGTCGTGCTGCTGGCGGGCGGCAAGATCGTTGCCGACGCCACGCCCGATGCGCTGCGCGCGCGGGTCGCGGAACAGCAGATCCGCTGTCGCTCGGGCGTGACGATCGCCGAGGCCTCCCGCTTGCCGGCCGTGCTGGACGCCGGTCGCGACGCCGATCACTTGTCGATTCGCTCATCCGACGCGGCAGCGACGCTGCGCGCGCTGTTCACACTCGACCCAAGGCTTTCGGAACTCGAGGTCGCGCGCGCGAGTCTCGAGGACGCCTTGGACCACCTGCTACAGAAGGAGGCCGCATGAACACGCTAACCGCTCCGATGCCCGCGACTCGCCGGCAGTCGATTCGCCACCCCCGTCTCAGGCTGTACGCGCGCGAAGCCCGCGCCGAGATCCTGCGTGCCTGGCGCACGCCGGCCTTCGTCGTGCCGACGCTCGCCATGCCGTTCGGCTTCTACCTGCTGTTCGGGATACTGCTCGGCCACGCGAATCCCGGCATGGCGGTCTATACACTCGCCACCTATGGGGTGCTCGCGGCGCTTGGTCCCGGGCTGTTCGGCTTCGGTGCGGGCATCGCTGCCGACCGGGATGCCGGCATCCTCAGCCTCAAGCGCGTCTCACCGCTGCCGGCGGGGGCGTTTCTGTTCGCGAGATTGGCGGCCGCGCTGGTGTTCACCTTGACGGTCTTGCTCGGCCTCTACGCCCTCGCGGTCTTTGGGGCCGGCGTAGTCTTGCCGGCCGGTAGTTGGCTCAAGCTGCTGGTCGTGCATTTGGCGAGCGTCGTGCCCTTCTGCCTGCTGGGTCTTTGTATCGGCTTGCGCATCGGGGGTTCGGCCGCCATGGCACTGACCAACATCCTGTTCTTCTCGCTCGCCGTGCTTGGCGGGCTATGGATGCCGCTCTCCATATTTCCGATCTGGTTACAGCACGTCTCTGTGGCGCTGCCGACCTATCATCTGGGCGCCTTGGCACTGCAGGCATCCGGAGGCGGGACCAGCGGTGGCAGCGTGCAGCATGCGCTCGTGGTCGCGGCCTTCACCGCGGTCTGCGCGGCGATCGCCTGGCGCTCCTGGGCCAGAGCCGAGGTGTAAGCCTTGCGGGCGCGTTATGCTAGAGCATCCGGTCAACCAGCTTGGCGGCGATATGAGCAGTGAAGCCTCGAACGACGTGTCGGCGCGACGACTGCAGCTGTTGTTCCTGGCCTATCTGCTCATGTATCCGCTGCCCTGGCTCGAGCACCGGCCGACGACTGTGGCGGTCGCCGCGTCGGCGGTGGGGGTCGCGGCCTTCTTGGTCTTGTATTTCCGCGGCTATTGGACTCTGGGGTGGACCCGTCTGGCGTATGGGCTCGGCATCCTCGGCATCGGATTTGCGCTGTATCGCTGCGGCGGCGTGTGGAGCGTGTTCGCCGTGTATGCGGCGTCCATGGCCGGCTTCTCGCGTCCCGGGCGGACGGCCAGCATCGGCGTCATCATCGTTCTCGCGCTGCTCGCCGGATTCGGACTTGCGTTACGGCTGTCGCCCTGGGCCTGGGGACCGGGCGTATTCTTCGGCGCGATCGTCGGTATCGCGGGGATTTTCCTGGGCGCGATCAACGAGCGCAACAGCTTGCTCGCGGCCTCGCGCGAGGAGTCAAGGCAACTCGCCGTGCTCGCCGAACGGGAACGCATTGCGCGCGACTTGCACGACGTGCTGGGGCATACGCTGACGCTGGTCGCGGTCAAAGCCGATCTCGCGCGCCGACTCCTCGACGCGGATCCAGGCGCGGCGCGCCGTGAAATCGAGGAAATTCACGCCTCGGCGCGTGCGGCTCTCGGCGAGGTGCGCGTCGCCGTCTCCGGCATGCGCTCGACGACGCTCGCCGCCGAATTGTCGGAGGCGCGGCGCGCGCTCGAAACCGCGGGAATTGCGGTCGACAGCGAAACAACCAGCGAGCCGCTGCCGCCACTCGTGGAAACCGCCCTCGCGTTCGTGATCCGCGAGGCCGCCACCAATGTCATTCGCCATTCGGGCGCGCGTCGCTGCCGCATCACGCTCGCGCGCGTAGGTCTGGAAGCATCCCTCGAGATTCGCGACGACGGCCACGGCGGGGGCGTCGTCGAAGGACACGGCCTCGCCGGCATGCGCCAGCGTCTGGCCGCAATTCGCGGCGCGCTCGAGTTGCGCGGGGATTCCGGGATGTCGCTGCTTGCGCGCGTGCCGCTCGAGGGCAGCACGGCATGATTCGCGTGCTCGTCGCCGAGGATCAGGGCATGGTGCTGGGCGCACTCGCGGCCCTGCTCGCGCTGGAACGCGATATCGAGGTCGTCGATAAAGCGGCCGACGGCCTGCAAGCCTGGGCCATGATCCAGCGCGCAAAACCGGACGTGTTGGTGTCGGACATCGAAATGCCCGGGCTCACAGGCTTGGACCTCGCGCAGCGCATCCGCGAACAGGGCCTCGCCTGCCGCGTGCTGATCGTCACCACCTTCGGTCGGCCGGGCTATTTGCGCCGTGCGCTGGATGCCGGCGTCAGCGGCTATATTCTCAAGGATCAACCCAGCGAGCAGCTGGCCGGCGCGGTGCGCAAAGTCGCGCAAGGTCAGCGCGTGATCGCACCGGAACTGGCCGAGATTTCATGGTCGGCGCCCAGTCCCTTGAGCGAGCGGGAGCGGGCTGTGTTGCGTCTTGCCGAGGAGGGTCGCAGCAACAAGGAAATTGCCGACACCCTGGCGCTCTCGCCCGGGACTGTGCGTAATTATCTGCACGAGGCCGCGCAAAAACTGGACGCCGCCAATCGCGTCGAGGCCACACGCATCGCCAGGGCCAACGGCTGGCTCTAGGCGCTCAAATCAGGTTGCGGGCGCGCAGAATATCGGCAAGGTTGATCGGTGCCTGCATTTTACGGATCGCGGCCTGCCAGCGTTCTGCGCCCGTGCGCAGGATGCCGATGACTTCGGCGGTCGGCGCCTGAATGCCATGCAACAGCGCGTCGACGCTGCCCGTGATCAGCGCTTCGCCCAGCTGCAGCTGCTGCCATCGGTGATCAAGCCAGTGATTCATGATGCGCTCCTTCAGACTGGAAGACCATTGCAACCAAGTCTAGACCCATTTGACTAAACGCGAAAACTGTCTGCGAAGTAAGACAGCTGCTCGCGCTCAAGAGTTCACGAAAGTCTTGATGTCACCGAGCACCGGCGCGATGCCGCGGGCGAGTTCACTCAACGCGGCAACCGTCCCGGCGTGACTAAGTTTCGGGTAAAGACGCAGCGTCACGGGCACATCGTGAGCACGCAGGGCAGCCGCCAAGTGCAGGGCATTGAACGGGGCGACGGTATCGTCTTTCTCACCCTGCACGAGCAACATGGGCGGCCCGCCGTTGTGTACGAAATTGATAGGCTGGGACAGCGGATACAGCTCCGGCGGCCCAAACATGTCCTGCAAGTCGGCCTCGCGCAGAGGCAGGAAATCATAGGGTCCGGACAAGCCGATGAAGCCGGCAATCGGCGGGACGGTTGCCGCATGCGCGAGAAAATAGCGCGGATCGAGGCTCAGCAGCGCACCCATATGTGCGCCGGATGAATGGCCCATCAAATAAAAGCGCGCCGGATCGGCATTGAATTCCCGCGTATGGGCTTGTGCCCACAGCGCTGCTCGCGCCGCATCATCCATGAAACCCGGCATTTTGACGTCCGGGTACATTCGATAATTCGCGACCGCGACGACATAGCCCAACTCCGCGAGCGCCGCGCCCACGAAGCGGTAATCCTTCTTGTCGCCGAACTCCCAACGGCCGCCGTGCCAGAACACCACCATCGGCCTCGGCGAGTCGCTGTGCGCATCGGGCAGGTAGACATCCAGGCGTTGCAAGGGATCGTCGCCATAGGCGAGATCCGTGCGGCGCTGGTAGGCGCCGAATACCGTGGGCGCGTTGGCGGCAAAGAAGGTCAGACGCGAGCAGGCGCTCGCGGTCAACGCGGCAAGCCCGAGGAGGACGCTGCGGCGGGTCAAGGGCCCCGCCTCAGCGACAGACATAGGTCGGCCGGCCTGCCGCGTCGATGAGACCGTGGTCCTGCAACCAGAGCCTCGCGTCTTCGGCATCTTGCTCGAACCAGGCGGCGGCGCTGCCTAGTCGGAAGGTATAACCCCAGGTATCCATATCGCGCAACATACGCGATCGGCCATCGGGCAGGAGTGTCGCAGCCAGCAGGATCTGCAGGTAACAGACCGCGTTCTCCTCCTGATGGTCGCCGCCGGCGTCGGTATCGAGGCCGGCGCGCCGCTCCGGCGACATGCAGACGTAATGCGCGGCCTCGTGCAGAATCGAGTGCAGCGGCGTATCGAGCCGCACGTACAGCTGCGCGCCGATGAGGCCGGCTTCGCGCTCCCCCCAGTACGAGCCCGGGATCACTTCCTGCGGCGCGACCAGGCGCAACTCCAGGCCATACCGCTCGAGCAAATGGACGAGCGGAGCACGATCGATCCCGTTGAATAGCAGCACGCTCACGCGCGTCGCGACGCGCTACTTGAGGCTGCTGAGACGGCGCATCGCGATGCCGGCCAGATCGCGCGCCATCTGCTCGCGCAAGATGTCGGCCTCGTGCTGTTTGGCGAGCACGACGTTCTCGGCGAAGCTGTAATCTTGCTGCAGCGTGAGCGTCTGGGGCGCGAGCAGTTCCTTGTCGGGGCCGCGCACGGAAAAGGTCACGGTGTAGATCAACAGATACTCGGTCGGGATATTGCTCGCCGAGACCGACAGCGTACGTTGTTCCAAGTTGTCCTTGGACACGTCGATCGTCGCGGTCGCACCCGCCGCGACCGGCTGCAGCTCGGCGCCCGCCGCTTTGATGCGGCGTTCGAACTCACGCGAAAAATCGGTATAGGGATCCTTGAGCGACAAGTAAGGTCGCGCCAGCACAGCCGGCCAGGGTCCCGTGCTGCCCGCCAGATGAAAGCCGCAGGCCGAGAGCGCGGTCACGCCCAGCAGCAGCGCAGCCAGACTCCGTAGGAACCGAGCATTCATTGCAAGCATGCGGCGAGCGTACACGAGAATCTAGATCACGATGTTGACGAGCTTGCCGGGCACGATGATCACCTTCCGGATCACCGCGGCGCCGACGAATTTTTGGACGTTCGGATCGGCAAGCGCTGCGGCACGGACCGTGGCCTCGTCGGCCTCCGCGGCAACCGCAATGCGGCCGCGCAATTTGCCGTTGACCTGCACCACGATCTCGCGGGTCGCCTGTTCGAGCGCGGCCGGATCGACGGCCGGCCAAGATTCATCGATGAGCGCGACGCTTGCGCCCAGCGAATACCAGAGCGCATGCGTCACGTGCGGAATGATCGGCGACAGCGATATCACGGCGATTTCGAGTGCTTCCTGCTGCACGAGCCAGTCAGCGTCCGCCGTCGGCGCAAACTTGCCCAGGCCGTTCAAGAGCTCCATGACGGCGGCAATCGCGGTGTTGAAGGTTTTGCGACGGCTGATGTCGTCGGTGACCTTGGCGAGCGTCTGATGCGCCAGGCGGCGAATCCCGCGTTGCGCCTCGGTCAATTCGGCCGCCGGACCCGTCGCGCGCAAAGCCGCCGTTGCGCCCGCGCGGGGACCGCCCGGCATATTCGTGACGTGATCGAAAACCGCCTTCCAGAGACGCTTGATGAAGCGATAGGCGCCGTTCACACCCTCGTCCGACCACTCCAGCGTCTGCTCCGGCGGTGCCGCAAACATCGTGAACAGACGCGCGGTATCCGCGCCGAATTCTTCGACGAGCGCCTGCGGATCGACACCGTTGTTCTTGGACTTGGACATCGTGACCACGCCGCCGGACTCTACCGGGAGTCCGTCCGCGCGCAGCACGGCGATTCGGCCGCCGTCGGCGAGGTCGCCCTTGATCTCGACATCGGCCGGATTGAAATACTCGATCCGACCGGAGGGCGGTTTGCGGAAAAAGACCTCGTTGAGCACCATGCCTTGCGTGAACAAGTGGGCGAAGGGCTCCTTGAACGGCACGGCATCCAAGTCGTGCATGACGCGCGTCCAGAAGCGCGAATACAGCAGGTGCAGGATGGCGTGTTCGATGCCGCCGATGTACTGATCGACCGGCAACCAGTAATTCACGCGCGCATCGACCATGGCCGCGGCATTGTCGCTGCTCGCGAAGCGCAGGAAATACCATGAGGAATCCACGAAGGTGTCCATCGTGTCGGTTTCGCGCCGCGCGGCGCCGCCGCATTTGGGGCATCGGCACTCGAGAAACGCTGCATTCTTGGCAAGCGGATTCCCGGAACCATCGGGCACCAAGTCTTCGGGCAAGACCACCGGTAGATCCGCGTCCGGCACCGGGACGGCGCCGCAGTCAGCGCACTGGATGATCGGGATCGGGCAACCCCAGTAGCGTTGCCGTGAAATGCCCCAATCGCGGAGTCGCCACGTCGTCTGCTTGTTCCCCAAGCCAAGACGCTGCAGGTCGGCGGCAATCGCATCGACCGCGGCGCCGAATTCGAGGCCGTCGTAGCGGCCCGAATTGATGCAGCGACCATGCTCGCCGTACCAGGGCTCCCAGGCCTCGGTCGAGAACCGGCGGCCGTCGACCTCGATGACCGGTTCGATCGCAATCCCGTATTTTTTCGCGAACGCGAAATCTCGCTCGTCGTGCGCGGGTACGCCCATGACGGCGCCTTCGCCATAGCTCATCAGGACGTAGTTGCCGACCCAGACCGGCACGTCGGCGCCGCTCACGGGATGGCGTACGAACAGACCCGTCGCGACGCCCTTTTTCTCCTGCGTCGCGAGCGCCGCCTCGATCGCGGGCCCTTGCTTGCATTCTTCGATGAAGGCGGCGAGCCCCGGATTGCCGCGCGCCGCATGCACGGCGAGCGGATGCTCAGCGGCGACCGCGCAAAACGTCACGCCCATGAGCGTGTCGGCGCGCGTCGTGAACACGCGCAAGCTGCCGGCCGTGCCATCGATCTCGTAGGGGAACGCGATGTTGACGCCCTCGCTCCTGCCGATCCAGTTCGCCTGCATGGTACGCACGCGCTCGGGCCAACCCGGCATGGTATCCAGCGCGGCGAGCAGATCCTCCGCATAGTGCGTGATCTTCAAGTAATACATCGGGATCTCGCGCTTCTCGACGAGCGCCCCGGTGCGCCAACCGCGGCCGTCGATGACTTGCTCGTTCGCGAGCACGGTTTGATCGACGGGATCCCAATTGACCTGGCCGGTCTTGCGGTAGGCAATACCCTTCTCGAGCATGCGCAGGAACAGCCACTGGTTCCAGCGGTAATACTCGGGACGGCAGGTCGCGAGCTCGCGCGTCCAATCGAGTCCGAAGCCGAGCGACTTGAGCTGCTGCTTCATGTAGGCGATGTTGCGGTAGGTCCACTGCGCAGGCGGCACACGGTTGGCCATTGCGGCGTTTTCCGCGGGCAGGCCGAAGGCGTCCCAACCCATGGGCTGGAGCACGTTCTTGCCGTTCATGCGCATGAAGCGGGCGAGCACGTCGCCGATCGTGTAATTGCGCACGTGGCCCATGTGGCAGCGGCCGCTCGGGTACGGGAACATCGAGAGACAGTAGTACTTCTCCCGTGCCGGATCTTCCTTGGCTTCGAATGAACGGTTTTCCTGCCAATATTTCTGGGCCTGCGCCTCTACCAAGGCCGGCTCGTAGCGTTCTTGCATGATCGCCTAGACTGGTTCGTTATAGCTGCTGCGCGGAAAACGTATCGCAGACCTGGATGTTCCCGGAATCGACGCCGCGACGGAACCATGTGACGCGTTGGGCGCTCGATCCGTGCGTGAAGGATTCGGGTACGACCGTCCCGCGCGAGCGACGCTGCAAGGTGTCGTCGCCGATCTGCGAAGCCGCATTGAGCGCGGATTCGATATCGCCGGGCTCGAGTCGCCAGCCTTGTTCCTTCTGCGAGCGGTTCGCCCAGACGCCGGCAAAGCAATCGGCCTGCAACTCGAGGCGCACGCTCAGTGCATTCGATTGTGCCTCACTCGCGCGATCTCGCTGCGCATCGACCTTGTCGATGATCCCCAACAGATTTTGCACGTGATGACCGACCTCGTGCCCGATCACGTAGGCCTGGGCGAATTGGCCGGGCGCACCCAATTGCCGGCTCATCACATCGAAGAAGCTCATGTCGAGATACACGATACGGTCGCGCGAGCAATAAAAGGGTCCCGCAGCCGCTTGCCCCTGGCCGCAGGCGGTCGGATAGCTGTCGCGATACAGGCGCAATTTGGGCGGCTGATAAGTGCGGCCTGCCTCCTGAAAGACGTCGGTCCAAACCACCTCGGTGCTGCGCAAGACCTGCGAGACGAATTTGGCCTGGGGGTCGTTCGCGGGCGGCGCCGGCGCGGGGGTCGTGCCCGCCGTCTGCGCCACGGGCGTGCTGCCGCCGCTCAGCAAGCCCAAAATCTGCAAGGGATTGACGCCGAAGATCCATCCGCCGATCAGCGCCAAGACGATCGTGCCGATGCCGACACTGCGTCCACCTGGCCGGAAGCCGCCGCCGCTCGAACCCCGGACGTCTTCGACGTTGCTGCTCTCTTCCTGATCATCCATACGCATGGCGGTGGTCCCCCTCGTTATCTTCGCGCTCGCCAATGTGCCATATTTTGCGCCAGTTCGCGCGTCGCTCGCCGAATTCGAGCGAAGCAGCCGTGTGTTTCGATCCACGCGGCATACGCGACGTAATCCGGGTCTTGCCGCAAATGGCGCTCCTCCGTCTTCGCACGCAAATAATAGACGCCGTTGAGCAAGGCCAGCATGATGCAATGACGCAGCGTCAAGGCGGGATTGGCGCCACCGAGGAACGGGACGGAAATCAGCCACCAACTCAAGTTCTTGGCGAGATACGCGGGATGCTTCGTGTACCGGTAGGGTCCATCGGTCACGATGCCGCGATTGGTCAGGTTGGAGAATCGCAGGCCGAATGCCACGGTCGACAGCCCGTAGATGATCACGAGCGTGATGATCAGCGTGCCCCAAATGGCGCTCAGATTGGGGTACGGGTCGAGGTAATGCGTCCATTGCGGACTATCGTCGTAATGCAAATAAAAGCCGCCGATGACGGCATACAGCGGTTGATAGCACATCAGGGCCACCAGCCATCCGGACGTGGTCGAATCCGTACTGCGAATATGCGAGTCGAACACGCGCAAGGTCAGCACGTAACCGACCACGCAAAACAGCAAATCGGCGACATAGGCGAAACGAAAGAGCAGCGAATATGAACTCATCACGAGCCCGGTGCTCGGGATCGCCGCGAAAGTCGTCGCAAGACCCGTGACCTGATCCCGCGTATAGACCACCATGAGCGGCAGAAAATACGCCTTGACCGCCCAGCCAAGCACGTGCGACCGCAATTGCCGCGCTGACGGACGAGCCGCGAATTCGCCCATGCAGGCGCGGCCGATGCGCCAATAGGCATCGCGGGGCTCCTCGAGACGTGGGTCTGCCCAAAGGAAATACAGGATCGCGGCGGGAATCGCGACCGGCGCCAGCAAACGCAGGAAGTGCCAGAACGGATCGTAGAAACCGGCGCGGTATTCGGGGAACAACCAGTAAAAAAACGCGATGGCGCCGAGCGTCACCGCGAGCCCTAAGAGCCGGGTCAGCGCATCGGCGAGATTGAGTGGTCGCGGAGCAGGCGTTGCCAGGCCGCTGCCACTGGCGAGGAAGCCGCCGCGCCACCATCGTTCGCCCGCAACGACGGTGAGGCCGATGACCGCGGCGCTTAAGATCACGATCAGGATCGGATCGAGCACGCGCCACTGCCACTGCAACAGGCCGCTCAAGGTCAACAAGCCCGTGACCATGGCGACGATATTGACCCCGAAATGGGTCGCCGATCGAGGCCTCTGGCTGGTGGAAATCACGGGTCTATCGTACCGACAGACCCGCTGACTCGCTACGCGGTGAGATTCACGCGGCCACCCAAGGCTGTCGCGGGCGTTGCTTGCGCCGCTGCCTGCCCAAGACTCTGGACCGCATTGGCGAGCAGTTTATTGCCTGAGCTGACGGGCAGCGCACCGATCGCGCTGGCCTTCGCACCGCCGGGCTTCTTGCGGGCCGGTCCCGAGAAATCGACCTTGAGCATGCTATTTGCTTGACCGGCCGCCGCGGCGGCAATTCCTAGTATTGACATAGTGACTACTCCAAGATGTTGATGCAGGGACGCGGCAAGACCCGGCCGCTGGTGGATGGCCGCCATGGCTGCGAATTGCCGTCGCCCGCCTTCGGTGCGTGGTTTCCAAGCTCGCGTCTCTTGTCGGGCGCCGTCGCCACGCACTCGAGGATTACTGAGCAGGATTCATGCCAAGCTCAGGCGGCGCGACGGCGGCGCCAGACGGCCCAGGCCAGCAAGAGACCGGCTCCGATCACAATCGGGTAATTGCCCAGGCGCGCATAAGGGGTGAGGCCCGTCATCGGCACGACGTCGGCCTTGAGCACGGCCTGTTGAAATCCCGGCAGAACCGTGACCATCTCCCCGCGCGGTCCGATGACCGCGGTAATGCCGTCATTCGCGGCGCGGATCAAATAACGGCCTGCTTCGAGCGCACGCAGGCGTGAGATCTGCAGATGCTGATGCCGCGCCGTGGAGTCGCCGAACCATGCGTCATTGGTGACATTGATCAGCAGAGTGGCGTGGCGCAAGACGCGCAGCTGGCTGCTGCCGTAAGAATCCTCGTAGCAAATGGTGATACCGAGCGGCTGACCCGCGGCGCGCAAAATCGGCTGGTGCTCGGAGCCGGCCGTAATGTCGTCATAGGGCAGGTTCATCAGACGCATCCACGCCCGGACGAAGGACGGCACCGGAAAGTATTCGCCGAACGGCACGAGATGGCGTTTGTAGTACCAGCCGCCCTGGTCGCCCAAGACGCGCACGCCGTTGAAGTAGTGGTTGCTGTCCGGTTCGTAGTTGATGAGACCGATCACAAAGTCCGCATCGTGTTGCTTGCCGGCGGTCGCGAGCGCATTGAGAACCCCCGGAATCTCGGTGGCAAGCACCGGCAGGGCCGCCTCCGGCCAGACGATCAGGCGCGCCCCCCACGCCTGCTCGGTCAAATCGAAGTAGCGCTTGATCGTCGCTACGCGGTTATCCGCCTGCCATTTGTCGTCCTCTGGAACGTTGCCTTGTACGGCCGCGACCGGCAGCTTTGGGCCGGACTCGTGGGTCCAGTCGAGCTTGAGGCCGACACTTCCCGCCCCGAACACGGCGATCAGGACCACGCCCGCCTGTAGACGCCGCGCGAGCGAGATGCCGGGGGAGAGCAGCACGTACACGGCGACGGCCGCGTAGGCGGCGGCCACGCTGATGCCGTAAACACCGAGCATAGGCGCCCAACCCGCGAGCGGCGCGTCCGTAAAAGCGTAGCCCAAGGACAACCAGGGGAAGCCGCTGAAAAGCCAGCCACGCAGCCATTCGAGCAATACCCACAGCGCCGGGAGCACGAGCCAGTCGCGGGTCACGCCGGGCTTCAACCAGAACCGATTGGCGAGAAAACAGAGTGCGGCGTAATAGGCCGCCATGATGGCGATGAGACCTGCCTGCAGGAACAGCGTCAACCAAATGGGAACATGACCATGTCCGTGGAAACAGATGTAGATCCAATAGGTCCCGAACGAAAACAACCCCGCGCCAAACGCAGCTCCAACCCAGGCAGCGCGGCGCGGCGGCAAGCCGCGCACCAAGGCAAACAACACCGCGGGCGCAAAACAGGCAAGCGGCCACCAGCCGAACGGCGCAAATGCGAGGTTCAGGACGGCGCCGGTCGCGAAGCTGAGCGCGAGCCGCAAAAGAGCTTGCTGAGAAAGCGCAGCCGAGAGGCCGCGACCGCTTGCGCTCAAGAACTGGACTCGTCGTTCTTCGGCGGATCGAGGTCCGTGGGCGTGGTGACGCGCAGCATGTCGATACGCCGGCGGTCGGCGCGAACGATCCGGAAGACGAGCCCACCGACCTTGATCGTCTCACCGCGACGCGGCAGGCGGCCGAACTCGCGCATGAGCAAACCGCCGATCGTGTCGAACTCCTCGTCCGAGAACTGCGTGCCGAAAAATGCGTTGAAATCCGCGATCGGCGTCAGCGCGCGCACCGTGAATTCTCGCGGCGCGTCCTTGCGGATGGTCTGATCGTCCTCGACATCGTGTTCATCGTCGATCTCGCCGACGATTTGTTCGATCACGTCCTCGATCGTCACGAGCCCGCAGACGCCGCCGTATTCGTCGACGACGATCGCGATATGGTTGTGGCTGCGACGGAACTGTTTGAGCAACACGTTCAAGCGCTTGCTCTCGGGCACGAACACGACGGGCCGCATGTACTCGCGAATCTCGAAAGATTCGTCGCCGGCCGCGCGTAGCCGCAGCAGGTCTTTGGCGAGCAGGATACCGAGAATCTGGTCGCGATCCTCGCCGATCACGGGAAAGCGCGAATGGCCGGATTCCACGACCAGGTCGAGGAGTCGCTCGGCGGGTAGGTCGCGTTCGACGAATACCATTTGCGAGCGCGGCACCATGATGTCGCGAACCTGCATGTCGGCGACCGCTAGAACGCCCTCGAGCATGACCAGGGCGTCGCCATCAAACAGGCCCCGCTCGCTGGCTTCGCGCAGCGTCTCGATGAGGCCGGCGAGATCGCGCGGCTCGCCGGACATCGACTTCGTGATTCGTTTTAACCAGCGGCCAGTGCCGCCTTGTGGCTGTTCGGACATGGGCCCACAGGATACTCGATCACAGGTACGGGTTTGAAAATCCAAGCTGATCAAGGATTTGAACCTCGATTGCCGCCATTTTTTGCGCCTCCGCAGCGCGGCTATGGTCGAAACCGAGAAGGTGCAGTACGCCGTGCACCGTCATGTGCGCCCAATGCTGCTCGCGGGTCTTGCCCTGCGCGGCCGCCTCGGAAGCCACGACCGGAGCGCAGATCACGAGTTCGCCGACGTAATGGCGCCCATCCGGGCAGGTGCCGGCACCGGCGAAGGAAAGCACGTTGGTCGCATAGTCTTTGGCGCGATAGCGAGCGTTCAGGCCACGACTGCGCGCGGCGCCCACGACGCGTATCGACAAGACGAACGGCTGGGTGCGGCCGGCGAGCGCAGCGCCCGCCCAGCGACGGAATTGGCGCGGTTCCGGCACCCACGGGCGGCGCGCGGAATAAGCCAAATCCAGTTCGAGTTTCGCCGCCACCAACCGTCAGCGGCCGTCAGGGACCGGGGTCCGGCGCATGGGCCTCGTAGGCCTGAACAATCCTTTGCACCAAGGGATGACGCACGACATCGCGCGACGTGAACATCGTGAACGCAATCCCGCGCACGCCGCGCAAGATGTCGATGACGGTGCGCAACCCGGATTGCTTCGCGCTCGGCAGGTCGACCTGCGTGATATCGCCCGTGACCACGGCCTTGGAGCCGAAGCCGATGCGCGTCAGGAACATCTTCATCTGTTCGTTGGTCGTGTTCTGCGCTTCGTCCAGAATCACGAACGAATCGTTGAGCGAGCGGCCGCGCATGAAAGCGAGCGGCGCGATCTCGATCACATTGCGCTCGATCAATTTGGCGACCCGTTCGAAGCCGAGCATCTCGTAGAGCGCGTCGTACATCGGACGCAGGTACGGATCGACCTTTTGCGACAAATCGCCCGGCAGAAAGCCGAGGCGCTCACCCGCCTCGACCGCGGGGCGCACGAGCACGATGCGCCGCACCGATTCGGATTGCAGCGCTTCCACGGCGCAGGCCACCGCGAGATAGGTCTTGCCCGTTCCGGCAGGCCCGATGCCGAACGTCAGGTCATGATTGCGGACATTGACCAGATACTCGGTCTGGTTGGCGCCGCGCGCACGCACTGCGCCGCGCGAGGTGCGCACCTTGAGCTCATCGGGAGGCGGGGCGCTCGGTTCCTGATCGCCGCTGCTGTCCATGCCGATCTCCTGTAGGGCGATATGCACGCGTTCGGCGTCGACGGGTTCGCGCTCCGCCCGTGCGTATAATTCCTGAAGCACCGTCTCCGCGTGCTTGCCTGCGGGAATGGGCCCCAGGATCTGAAACCGATTGCCGCGGCGCCGGATCTCGACGCCGAGACGCGACTCGATCAGGCGCAGGTGCTCGTCGAGCGGACCGCACAGCTCAACCAAACGGACATTATCGGAAGGGTCGAGAAACACCTCTCGCTTCGCCAGCGCCGAGCTCACGTCGCATCCATGACTAGACGTCCGCGCAGGGAATTGGGCATGGCCTCGGTGATGAGCACATCGACGAACCGGTTGAGCAAGCTGTCGCCGCCTTCGACCGGCCGGTCGAAATTCACCCAGCGATTATTGTCCGTGCGCGCGGCGAGTTGCCGTGGATCGCGCTTGGCGGGTCGTTCGACGAGCACCCGCTGCACGCTGCCCACCATGCGCCGTGAAATCGCGCGGGACTGTTCATTCAACCGGTCCTGTAGCAGCACCAGTCGCTGCAGCTTCACGTCCTGCGGGACTTCGTTCGCCAAAGCGGCGGCCGGCGTTCCCGGCCGGCGGCTATACAAGAACGTAAACGACTGGTCGAAGCCCACCTCGGCGACCAGATTCATGGTCGCCATGAAGTCCTCGTCCGTCTCGCCGGGAAAGCCGACGATGATGTCCGTGGAAATGCAGATGTCGGGGCGCACGGCCTTGAGGCGGCGCAGCTTCTGTTTGTATTCGAGCACAGTATGGCCGCGCTTCATGGCCGCGAGGATCCGGTCGGACCCGCTTTGTACCGGCAGATGCAGGTAGTTATTGAGTTTGGGAACGTTGGCATAGGCCTCGATCAGACTGTCGTTGAACTCGAGCGGATGCGAGGTCGTGAAGCGAATTCGTTCGATACCCTCGATCGCGGCGACCGCGTGAATCAGCATGGCGAGATCGGCCGGCGTCCCGTCGCTCATCGGGCCGGCATAGGCGTTCACGTTCTGACCCAGCAGCGTGACCTCGCGCACGCCTTGGCTCGCGAGCTCGCGAACCTCGCCCAACACCTGCTCGAAGGGCCGGTTGACCTCTTCGCCGCGTGTGTAGGGAACGACGCAAAAGCTGCAATACTTGCTGCAGCCCTCCATGATCGAGACGAAGGCTGCGGCGCCGCGCGCGCGCGCCTCGGGCAAGCGGTCGAACTTTTCGATTTCGGGGAAACTCACATCGATTTGCGCGCGTCCCGTTGCCTGGAGACCGCGGATCATGTCGGGCAGGCGGTGCAGGGTCTGCGGCCCGAAGACGAGATCCACGAACGGCGCGCGCGCGGTGATCCCCTCGCCCTCCTGGCTCGCGACGCAGCCGCCGACGCCGATGACGACCCCCGGGCGATGCTCCTTGAGCAGCCGCCATTGCCCGAGCAGGGAGAAGACTTTCTCCTGCGCTTTCTCGCGCACCGAGCAGGTATTGACCAAGAGCACGTCCGCCGTGGCCGGATCGTCGGTGAGCGCCATGCCGTGCTCGACGGCGAGCACGTCCCGCATCTTGTCGGAATCGTACTCGTTCATCTGGCAGCCGAACGTCTTTATGTATAGCAAACCGGGCATAGGCTCACATCGAAAAGGCCGATAAGATACTCGCAACCATGGCAATACGCGAAGTTCTCAAGATGGGCGACCCCCGGTTGCTCAGCGTAGCCGAGCCGGTCGGCGCTTTCGGCACCCCGGAACTCGAGTCCCTGCTCGTCGATATGCGGGATACCATGCGGCATCTCAACGGCGCAGGGCTTGCTGCACCGCAAATAGGGGTCGGTTTGCGGGTCGTCATCTTCGGTTTCGAGGACAACCCCCGCTATCCGGACGCCGATCCCGTGCCCTTCACCGTGCTCCTGAACCCGGTACTGACGCCCCAGAGCGAGGACAAGGACGAGGCTTGGGAGGGCTGCCTGTCAGTGCCGGGCATGCGCGGGCTCGTGCCCCGTTATCGCCATTTGCGCTATACCGGCGTCGATCACAACGGCAAGCCGATCGACCGGACGGTCAGCGATTTTCATGCGCGGGTTGTGCAGCACGAGGTCGATCACTTGGACGGCATTTTGTATCCGCGACGCATTCGCGACCTGAGCCAGTTCGGCTTCAGCGAAGCGCTGTTTCCCGACCAGGACCTCAAAGACGACTGACGCCGGCTTAGAACGGAATGTCGTCGTCGAAGTCTTCTTTTCCGCCGCCGGCGGGCGCCACCGACTGATCGTAGTCGTCCTTGGGCGGGGCGCCGGCACCGCCGCCACGTTCGCCGCCGCCTGACATGCCGCCGCCCCGTGCACCCAGCATCTGCATATTGTCAGCAATGATCTCGGTCGTGTAGCGGTCGTTGCCCTGTTTATCCTGCCACTTTCGAGTGCGCAGTTTACCCTCGATGAAGACCTGGGACCCCTTGCGCAAATACTCGGCCGCAATTTCACCGAGGCGCCCGAACAAGGCGACCGCATGCCATTCCGTGCGTTCCTGCTGCGCGCCGGAGGACTTATCCTTCCAAGACTCGCTGGTCGCGATGCGGATATTGGTGACCGTCATGCCGCTGGGCATGGACCGGGTCTCCGGATCTGCGCCCAGGTTTCCGACCAAAATGACTTTATTGACGCCGCGCGACATGAGCGATCCCCCATCCAAATGATGGCCATATTGTACACGGGCCCCGTCCCCGCAAGGCCCCGGCTTTCGGCCCAGAATATCGAGAAATGAGCGTGTCCACGCCGAGAACGGAACGGTTTTACCGCCTCTTGACGGCACGCGTATAGTAATTGGTTACATGCAAAATATTCGCATCCGGGGCGCCCGGACCCATAACCTGAAGAATATCGATCTCGATCTGCCGCGAGATCGCTTGATCGTGTTCACCGGCTTGTCGGGCTCCGGGAAGTCGTCCCTGGCGTTCGACACGATTTACGCCGAGGGACAACGCCGCTACGTCGAGTCCTTGTCGACCTATGCGCGGCAATTTCTGTCCATGATGGAAAAGCCCGATGTCGACACGATCGAGGGGCTCTCGCCGGCCATTTCGATCGAACAGAAGTCCACGTCGCACAATCCACGGTCGACGGTCGGCACGGTCACCGAAGTCTACGACTACATGCGACTCTTGTACGCGCGCGCAGGCACGCCGCGCTGTCCCGATCATCACATCGACCTCGCCGCCCAGACGGTCAGCCAGATGGTCGACGCCGTGCTCGCGATCCCCGAGGGCACGGCCTTGATGCTGCTGGCGCCCGCGATTGCCGAACGCAAGGGCGAGCATGCCGAGCTCATCGAAGAGCTGCAGGCGGGCGGCTTTCTGCGCGCCCGCATCGACGGCAAGGTCGTCGAACTCGAGCATGCGGCCAAGCTCGACGTGCGCCGCAAACATACCGTCGAGGCGATCGTCGACCGATTCAAGGTCCGCGCGGACTTGGGTCAACGCCTCGCGGAATCTTTCGAGACCGCACTACGGCTCGGTTCCGGCGTCGCTCGCGTCGCCTTCATGGACGAGCCGGAACGCACGGAACTCGTATTTTCCGACAAATTCGCCTGCCCGATCTGCAACTACTCGCTGAGCGAACTCGAGCCGCGGCTCTTCTCCTTCAACAGCCCGGTCGGCGCCTGCCCGACCTGCGATGGCCTCGGCACCCAGGAATTCTTCGATCCCGCGAAAATCGTCGCCAATCCGCATCTGTCGCTCGCGGGGGGCGCGGTGCGCGGTTGGGACCGGCGCAATGCCTATTATTTTCAATTGATCCAATCCTTGGCGCGACACAAGAAATTCGACATCGAAGGACCGTTCGAGGGGCTGCCTGCGGCGATCCAAAAGCTCGTGCTGTTCGGCAGCGGGTCCGAAGAGATCGAGTTCAAGTACTTCGATGGCAAGGGCGGCACGGTCAAGCGCAAGCATGCCTTCGAGGGCATCGTCACGAACCTGGAGCGGCGCTACAAGGAGACCGAATCGGTCACGGTGCGCGAAGAACTCGCCAAGTATCGCTCCTCGCGGGCCTGCCCGGAGTGCGGCGGCACGCGTCTCAATCGCGCCGCTCGCAATGTGTTCGTCGGCGGCAAGAGCGTGCCGGAGGTCTCCTCCTTGTCGGTGGCGCGCGCGATCGATTTTTTCGGCAAGCTCGAGCTGCTCGGCTGGCGGGGGGAGATTGCGGTCAAGATCGTCAAGGAAATCGGCGACCGCCTCGGATTCCTCTCGAACGTGGGACTGGGATATCTCACGCTGAATCGCAGCGCGGATACTCTGTCGGGCGGTGAGGCGCAGCGCATCCGGCTCGCCAGCCAGATCGGATCGGGTCTCGTCGGCGTCATGTACATCCTGGACGAACCGTCGATCGGCCTGCATCAGCGCGACAACCAACGCCTGCTCGATACGCTCGTCAATTTGCGCAACCTCGGCAACACCGTGATCGTCGTCGAGCACGACGAAGACGCGATTCGGCAGGCCGACTACATCGTCGATCTCGGCCCTGGAGCCGGCGTCCACGGCGGCAGAATCGTTGCGCAGGGCACGGCCGCCGAGATCGAGGCGCATCCGGATTCCGTGACGGGTCAGTATTTGAGCGGCCGCCGCCGCATCGAGATTCCGCGCCTGCGCCACGCGCCGGACCCGAAGCGCGTGTTGCGCATTTCCGGCGCAAGCGCCAACAACCTCAAGAATCTGACGGCCGAATTCCCCTTGGGACTGATGACCTGTGTCACGGGCGTCTCGGGGTCCGGAAAATCCACGCTCGTCAACGACACGCTGTTTCGCGCGGTCGCAACGCAGCTGAATCACGCGGCGGCCGGGACCGCGCCGTTCGATCGTCTCGAGGGGCTCGATTACATCGACCGCGTCATTGAAATCGACCAGAGCCCGATCGGCCGGACGCCGCGTTCGAACCCGGCAACTTATACGGGGCTGTTCGCGCCGATCCGCGAAATATTCGCCAGCGTGCCGGAATCGCGCGCGCGCGGCTACGAACCGGGCCGATTCAGCTTCAACGTCAAAGGCGGCCGCTGTGAAGCCTGCCAAGGCGACGGCGTCATCAAGGTCGAGATGCACTTCCTCGCGGATGTTTACGTGCCCTGCGACGTCTGCAAGGGCAAACGCTACAACCGCGAGACGCTGGAGATCCGCTTCAAGGGCAAGAACATCCAGGAAGTTCTCGACATGACCATCGAGGAGGCGCTGCCGTTCTTCTCGGCCGTGCCGACCGTGCACCCCAAGCTGCAGACATTGCTCGATGTGGGTCTTTCCTATGTGCGGCTCGGACAAAGCGCAACGACGCTCTCTGGCGGCGAAGCGCAACGAGTCAAGCTTGCCAAGGAACTCTCCAAACGCGCCACGGGCCGCACGCTGTACATTCTCGACGAGCCGACCACGGGATTGCATTTTGCCGATATCGCGCTGTTGCTGACGGTATTGCATCGGCTGCGCGACGAGGGCAACACGGTGATCGTGATCGAGCACAACCTGGACGTGATCAAGACCGCGGACTGGGTCATCGATCTCGGGCCCGAGGGCGGCGACGGTGGCGGCAGCATCGTCGCCACGGGTACGCCGGAAGCCGTGGCGGCGAACGGCGCGTCGCACACCGGCGGGTATCTAAGGGTGAGTTTGCAACAAGCCGCGCCGGCTTCGGAGCCCTCGCAGCGCAAGCGCGCATGAGCGCGCAGTGGCGCGATTTCCGGCTGGCGCTCGCCTCCTTTACGCGCCTCGGCGGGGGATCTCTCGAGCCGGGCGTCCGACCTGCCGAGGCGCTGGCGGCATTGCGCTTCCTGCCCCTGGTCGGCGTGCTCGTGGGCCTCGTCGCTGCGCTCACGTATTGGCTGACATCGATCGTTTGGCCAAGCAGCATCGCGGTCGTGCTTTCGATGCTCGCGACCGTCTGGCTGACGGAGGCCAGGCATGAACTCGGTCTCGGCAAACTCGGCAGCCGCGCCGCGAGCAAGCCTGCGCCCATCGTGGCGGAACTCGGCTTCGGGCTCCCCGTCATGCTGCTGTTCTTGCTGCTCAAGTTCGACGCGCTGATGGCACTGAGCGCCGCGAAGCTGCCGTTCCCGCTGCCCGCAAACATGGGACTCGGCATCATCATGATCGCAGGCCATGCCGCGAGTCGCGCCCTGCTGGTCTCCGTGCCGGCCACGCAACCGGTCGTCGCGTCTCGCGCCGCGCCACCGAGACTGTCCGCGGGTGCCACGAGTTTTGCCTTGGTGACAGGGTTCCTGCCAGCGATCATCCTGGGACTTCCCGGTCTGATTGGCTTGGCGGCCGCCATAGTGATCCGTCTAGCCGCGAACCACCGAGCGGTGGCGTCCGAGGCCACGCAGCAGTTCACGGAGCTCGGTTTCTATCTCGGCGCCCTGGGCGCATGGGCCTACATCTGATTTGCTCCACAGAGATCGCGCAGGTAACGTATTCGGCCACCTTCCTGTAATAGGGACTCCGGCCGCCGTGCAACAGATTCTCGTCTATTCCGATTCGCTTTCCTGGGGCATCGTGCCGGCGACTCGGCGCAGACTACCCTTTGCCGAGCGCTGGCCCGGAGTCCTCGAGCAGCGCCTGAACGCCAGCGCAGGCGACCCGTATTACGCGCGCATCATCGAAGATTGCTTGAACGGCCGACGCACGGTCTGGGACGATCCGTTCAAAGCGGGCCGCAACGGACTGGCGGGACTTGCGCAGCGGATCGAGATCCATTCGCCGCTCGCGCTCGTGATCTTGATGCTTGGAACCAACGATTTTCAGTCGGTGCACGCCGTGAACATCTGGCATTCGGCGCAGGGCATCGCGAGTCTCGTCACCGCGATTCGTCAGGCGCCGATCGAACCGGGGATGCCTGTGCCCCCGATCCTGTTGGTGGCGCCGCCCGCGATTTCTGAGCCGCGTGGCCCCTTGGCGCGCAAGTTCGCGAATGCGGCCGGCAAGTCGGCAGGTCTTGCCGAAGCGTATCGGGAAGTCGCGGCGGATCTGGGCTGTCATTTCTTCGATGCGGGCACCGTGACCGCGAGCAGCCCCGTCGACGGCATCCATTTGGACGGCGCACAGCATGCCGTCCTGGGCGCCGCGTTCGCAGACCGCGTCGCGGCGCTGCTCGCGCCGCAATCCTCGACGTGAGCGGGTTTCCAACCACGGCCCTGGCACGCGTCTCACTGCCGCTGCTCTCGCGCCTGGATCCCGAGGCCGCGCACGACCTCGGGCTAGCCGGCCTCGATTGGTTGGCGCCTCTGTGGCGACCGACTGCGGTGCCACCCGCGCTCAGTGTGTCCTTGCTTGGTTTGCCGTTTGCGCACCGGCTCGGCCTCGCCGCGGGTTTCGACAAGAACGGCGACCATCTCGACGCGCTTGGAGCGATCGGCTTCAGCCATATCGAGCTCGGCACCGTGACACCAAGACCGCAACCCGGGAATCCCAAGCCTCGCATGTTTCGCTTGCGCGCGAGCAACGCACTCGTCAATCGCATGGGCTTCAACAACAAGGGTGTGGATCATTTGGTCGGACGGCTCGAGCGCAGCCGCTACCGCGGCGTGCGCGGCATCAGCATCGGCAAGAACTTCGATACGCCGATCGAGAGTGCGGAACAGGACTATTTGGACTGTTTGCGCAAAGTGTATGGGCTCGCGGACTACATCGCGATCAACGTGTCGTCGCCGAACACCGCGCGGCTCCGCGAACTGCAAGGTCGCGATGGCTTGGACAGAATCGTCGGCGCGCTGCTCGAAGAACGCCAGACACTCGAGCGCAGCGTCGGGAAGCGAGTACCCCTGCTCGTCAAAGTCGCACCGAATATGGATGACGAACAGCTCGGATTATTGGCGGCGCAATTGCGCGCGCTGCCGGCCGACGGCGTCATTGCGACTAATACGTCCAACGACCTGCAGCAGTTCAAGCAAGACCTGCCGCCCGAGCAAGCGGGTGGCCTCAGCGGCGAACCCTTGCACGCTCTCTCGATCTCGGTGATCGCCAAACTGCGCGCAGCTCTCGGGCCAAGCTTTCCGATCATCGGTGTCGGCGGCATCATGAATGCGGGCCATGCCGCCGCGAGCTTGCGCGCTGGCGCGGATCTGCTGCAAATCTACACCGGCTTCGCCTATCGCGGACACGTGCTGGTCGAGGAAATACTCGCCGAACTCGCCCGCCAGGCCGCTCACGGCGCGTCGACGCTGTAACCGTCGCCGCGCAGGCGCTCGAGCAAGCCGCCGGGCTGCAGCAGCAAGTCCATGTTGACGACCGCGAGGGTCACCTCGCCACGACGCAAATGGTCTTCGATCGCCGCGACCCAGGTGCTGCGGATGCGCGCGAGCAAATCGGCGGCGCGCGTGTCCCCGTCGAGAGCGGCGAGACAGGCGTCGACTTCGGCGGACTCCGGCAGGCTTTGAATGCGCGGGATGTCACCGGTCACCCAGGCCGAGGCACGCGACACGAGCCGCGGCAGGCCGGTTTCGATCGTGCCGAGGGCGGCCCCGACACACTTGTTCTCGGTGGTGGGCGACATCGTCTTGAGCGCCTCGAGAAAATCGCCGACCCCGGCAATCTTGAGTTCCTCGACGCGCACATCATGTTTGCGCGCGAGCGCACGCACTTCGTTGCCGACATTGAGGCGCGCCGACAAGCCCACCTGATGCAAGGCGGCTTGCTCCAAGAATGCGGTCGCAATGATCGGTCGATAGCGCGACCATTTGTCCGGATCATTACTATAGAGCGAGCGCAGCCGCGCGAAGCGCGCATACAGATCGGGGGACATCACGTCGCGCAGCGACCGCCCGCCCGGCACCATCAACAGATCCCGCTGCGTGATGAACAACCAAAGCTCGCGGATGATGCCGATCTCAAACGGTTTGGAAACCAACACGAGGTTGGCGCCGCCGAGGATCTGCTCGACTTGCGCGGACCGCCAGGTGATGCCCCGCGGCAAGGGTGAGACCGTGCCGAGTATCCAAGTTTCGCCTTTCGGACCGTGGATGTGCCAGAGCCCGGGACCGGTCCGCTCGCCGTTGACGACGATTTCGTCGATGGACGTTTCCGGTTCTTGTTGCTCGGCGCAGCCTAGACGGGCCACGCTTGCAAGCAGGAGAAAGCTTGCGACGAGAATCAAACCACGAAGGCAGATATGAGCACGCATGAGCCGGCGATTATACGCCGGCGTCTGGGCTGCGGCCCGCGCAGTCGCGGGCCGCAGACGTCATGGACGGGGGGAGTCGGTGATCAGACTCCGTTTTCCAAACGGTGAATCGCATGATCGACGATATGCTCGGCTTCATCGATGTGCCCGATCACGCGCAGCTGCAGGCCCTGCGTGTTCGGCTGATCTTCCTCACCGGACGCGTCGCGACGCGCCTTGTCGAGCAACTCACGCGCCTTGTGCAGACGACCGGAACGCGACAGCCCGGTGTCGACCATGACATGGTCCTCGACGTTCTTGCCGTCTTCGATCGCGGCGCGCTTGATCTCACCGATGGCTTTGTCGATCTGATCGATCGCGCGTAGCTCTTCGTCGATGACCTGCTCGGAACTCAAGTGCTGCAAATGGGCGCGCGCGTCACGCAGGTCGGAAAGTGCATGCAGATACGCCGGATGGTGTCCCGGATTATCGGCCCATGAGGGCGAGGTCGTGACCAGAGCCAAGGTCGTTACGGCCACAAGTCGCAGAAAATTCTTAGGCATACAAACTCCTGTTTAGAATCGTTATTGTCGAACAAAGCCAGTCAATCGCAAGGTCATCTTAGACCCGTGAATTCACCCCGGTCATCATAGGATCTCTTCATGAGCCTCTTGTAATGAAGCTGTCGTCAGCAGGCGACAAATTCAGACTCGCGCCGGTGAAATTCAGGGCTTTTTCGTGGTCAGCGCAATCAGGAAGTCATAATAAAATTGTAGTCCGCCGTCGTAAGACGCAATCGCGACGCGCTCGTCCTTGCCGTGCATGCGCTGGTCGTCACGGTCGATCGCGACGCCGCTGACCCCGTAGCTCGGGATCCCCGCCAGCATCGTATGCACGCTGTCCGAGGCACCGGTCTCCATTTCGGGAATGATGGGAATGCCCGGCCATTGCCGCGCGACGGTGTCACGCAAGGCCGCCATGACGTCGGCGCGCAACGGCGGCGGCGCCATCGCCCTGCGATCGGAGGCATGCTCGGATAGGCCGCCGGCATCGCTGCGATATCTGACCTGCAATTGTGGATCGTTGAACAATTGCACGAGCTGCAGGCGAATCTCCTCCTGCGAGTGGCCCGGCAGGATCCGGCAATTCACATTGGCCGTGGCGCTTTGCGGCAGGGCATTGCGGGCATGACCGCCCTCGAGCATGGTCGCGACGCAGGTCGTGCGCAGGGTCGAGTTGTAACGCGCATCGGTGGATAGCCGCGCAACTGCCGCCGGATCCGGGGTGGCGCCGAGGACCGAACGGATGTCAGCCGCGTTCTGGGGCGTCTCGACCTGCGCCATATGCGCGAGATACTCGCGCGTGACGTTATTGAGCTCGACGGGGAACGGTGTCCGTTCGAGCAGCGCAAGCGCATTGGCGACGTGATAGATCGCATTGTCCGGCTTCGGCAGGGAGCTGTGGCCGCCGGGGTTCGTCGCCGACAGCTGAAAATCGGCGTACAGTTTCTCTGTCGCCTCGATCTCCATGGCAAGCGGTTTGCCGTCGCTCGTCGTGACGCCGCCCGCGTCCGGATTCAGTACGTACTCGGCGTCGATGAGCTCGCGATGGTTCTTGAGCAACCAATCGACGCCGTTCGATGCACCGCCTTCTTCGTCGGCTGTGAGCGCAAGGATGATATCGCGGTCGGGCACATAGCCCGCCCGCTTCAGGCGGATGAAGTCGGTCACGATGATGGCATCGTTATCCTTCATATCCTGGGTGCCGCGACCGTAGTAATAGCCGTCCTTCTCGACGAACTGAAACGGATCGGTGCTCCAATCCTCGCGCCGCGCTTCGACGACATCGAGATGCGCAATGATCAGAATGGGCCGCAGCTTGCTGCCGGAGCGACCGCGGTAGCGCGCCACCATGTTGCCCTTGCGCGCATTCGGCCCGAGCACCACGACATCGGCTGCCGGAAAACCGCCGGCGAGCAGACGATCGGCCATCGCCTGTGCGGCAAGCGTCGTGCTGCCGACCGAATCGGTCGTGTTGATTTCGATCAACTGCTTGAAGATGTCGTGCGCCAGAGGCCGCGGATCGGCCTCCGCGTGTACCTGGGAGATCATGATGAGGGCGGCTGCAAGCGGCGGAACCCGTCGATAATTCACAAATAGACTCCGAAATCTGAGAAAACGAACAGGATGTCGCCCGCGCCCGCTCAAGTCAACGTGCTGCCCCAAAGCCATTTATCGCGCCGGGAATCCGTATGGCGGCTTGCCTGCCGTTTGTGCGCGAGGATCGTGGCTTCAGGTGCTATTCTGCCGCAAATAGCGACTATCCAGAGTGAAGGGGAGCATGATGGCGAAACTCAAGGCCCGCGCGCCGAAGCGTAAAGTATCGCGTGCGGCGGCCGAAGCGGCCGTGCAGACATTGCTGCGCTGGGCCGGTGAAGATCCGAATCGTGAAGGTCTGCGTGAGACACCGAAGCGCGTCGTCAACGCGTACGGCGATTGGTTCTCCGGTTATGACAGCGATCCCGGCGAGTACCTGAGACGCACCTTCGAAGAGGTCGAGGGTTACGATGAGATGGTCGTGCTGCGCGACATCTCGTTCGAGTCCTTCTGCGAGCACCATATGTGTCCCATCATCGGCCGCGCGCATGTCGGCTATCTGCCCACCGACCGTGTGGTCGGCATCAGCAAACTCGCGCGCGTCGTAGACGGGTTCTCACGCCGGTTCCAAGTCCAGGAAAAGCTGACGGCTCAGATCGCCGGCTGCATCAACGACGTCCTGCAACCGCGCGGCGTCGGCGTCGTCATCGACGCCGTGCACCAATGCATGACCACACGCGGCGTGCACAAACTCGGCGTCTCGATGGTGACGAGTAAAATGCTCGGAACGTTCCGCGAGGACGCGAGCACGCGCGCCGAGTTCCTGCGCTTCATCGATATCGAACGAAAAGGCGCGACTTGACCGGCAAGCCCCTGGGACTCAGCTGCGTTTGCGTTCGCCGGGCGCGCGCGTCGGAATGACGTCCACCGAGAAGCTGTAGCGGTGCCGCTCACCGGGCTGTAGGGCGCCGACGCCCACGACCTGTCGGGTGATTCGTTCGCCGCGCTCATTCGCGATTGCGATGACCACGCAGTATTCGCAAGGTTCATCGCCGGCCGGGTGCTCGATCGTCCCTTCGACACGCATCGCGGAAATGCCGGCGGCCTGCGCTTCGACGGCGCCGACGTTGAAGCGCAAATGGTGCTGGCACCCCGGACAAACATTGGCGCTCATGAGCACCGTGGCCTTGCAATGCGGGCAAATTCGGGTGGCGCCGGCCGGCCCGGCGCGGGCAACGCTCACGATTACTTGCCGTCTGTCGGGCGGCCGGGCGCGGCGTCGTCCCAACCGAATTCGACATGGCCGCGCATGCGCGAACCTGCGGCAACGGTAATCGAGCCCGCCTTCACGTCACCGACGATAACGCCGCTCTCGAGCACATCGACCCGCTTGGCCGATTCGATGTTGCCCTGCAATTCGCCGCCGACCACGACGATGGCCGCAAGCACCTGGCCGGTCAAATGCGCACCGGCCTCGATATTGAAATTGCCGTCGATGCGCACATCGCCCTTGAAGCGCCCCGCGATCCGCACGTTGCCGCTGCCCTCGATCTTGCCCTCGATCGACAGATTGGCCGCGATGACGGACTCGCCGCCAACTTCCGTGCGCGCGACCGCGCGTCGCGGGGCGGCGGTCGTGTTCGCCTCGAGCGGCGGCCGCTCGGTCGGCGTTGCCAGCGGGGGAAGTGCAGTACCCGCAGTTGCGGGCGTCGGTGTTTCTTTCCAAAGCGCCATGACGGTGATCTCCACTAAAGGGTTCGTGTGAAAAGCCAGCCAAACTCTCAGCCTAAACCTTAACTCACGAAAATGTCAGCGGCGCGCTGTCTTTTATCGGCGACGCGACCGTGGGCTAGCGCACACCCGGGTACCAGTTCCAACGCCCCGCGATGGTCATGACCGCGGGCACGATAAAGCCGCGAATCAAGGTCGCGTCCACGAGTACGGCACCACACAAACCGACACCGATCATTTTCAGCGCGGGCAAATCGGCGGCCACGAACGCGCCGAACACGACGGCCATGATGAGGCCCGCGCCGGTGATCACCGGAGCCACGGCCGCGAGGCCCGCCACGGTGGCCCGATCGTTGTCTCCGTCGATCAGATATTCGCGCCGAATGCGGAACAGCAGGAACAATTCGTAGTCCATCGACAGACCGAAACTCAAACAGAAAATCATCAGCGGCACTTCCAGCGCAATCGCCGCAAATTGCCCTTCCAGACCAATCAGACTCCTGCCCCAACCGAATTGGAAAATCGCGACGACGAGGCCATAGCCGGCGGCGATCGCGAGCAAATTGGCGATCACGGCCTTGATGGGCAGCAGATAAGAGCGGAATGCTGCATACAACAAAACGAGGGTGGCAAGTACCACGAAGCCGAACACCCTCGGGAAGCTGTGCCACATGGCGTCGTCAAAGTCGTTGTAATACGCCGGCGAGCCGCCGACCGTGACCGTGAAGGCCGCGCCGGGCGAGAGCTTGGCCAGGTCACGAGCGAGCGTCTGCGCCTGCGGCACGGACAAGGCATCCGCCGGCGTCACTTCGACCAAGGCAGTACGTCGGTCGCGGCTCACATAAGCACTCGTCAGGGCGGCCGGCGCTGCGCTATCGAAGGGATCGACAAGCTGCCCGACACGAGGATCGCGGCGTAATTGCTCAACGTACGCGGCCAGAGCGACCTGATGAGTCGGCGACAGCACGGGCTGTTCATCGTTGCTGCGAAGCAGCACATCGATGACCAGCGCCGAGTTGCTGCTGCGCAAAGACGAAAGGATCTGGCCGCCTATCCGGGATTCCATGCCCTTCGGCAAGGACCAAGGTTCCTTGCTCACGCCGCTGCGTGCACCGAGCAACGGCGCCGCCAGCAACAGGACGATGCCGCCGGCGACCGCCAGACTGACGATCGGACGATCGACGGTCCACTGGGCAAGCCGGCGCCAGACCGTGTCTTGCGGGATGCCGCCGGCGGCCGCACGCCGCACGATCGCCCATCGCTCAACGCGCGGTCCGAGCACCGCCAAACAAGCGGGTAACAACGTGAGGGCGGCGAGCACCGAGACCAGAACCACGAGCGCGCCGCCGATCCCCACGCTGCGAGTCTCCAAAATGGGACTGAACAGGAGGCCGAGCAGGCCGATCGCGACGGTCGTGCCGGACCAGCAAATGGTGGAACCGGCCTCCACAACGCTGTCGATCACGGCCTTGGTCGTCGACGCGCTGCGCAGTCGTTCGCGAAAATCCTTGACCATCAGCAGGGAGTAATCGATGCCGACGGCGAGCCCGATCATGGTCACGACATTGCCCAGCAGGTTCGAGACCGGCATCAATTGCGCAAGCAGGAACGCAAGTCCCAGTGACACCATCGTGGTTGCGAGCCCCATGAGAAACGGCAGACAGGCCGATACGAGCGTACCGAAAGCCACCAGGAGAATGATCAGGGTCAGCGGTAAGGCACGCTTTTCGGCGCGATCGCCCCCCTCGGCACTCGAGGTATTGATGTCGTAGTCAACCGCAGCATCGCCGGTGACCGCCATGCGCGCGCCGGGATCCAAGGCCAACAATTGCACTCGGAACGGCTCCAGTGCGGCGCGCACGATCGGCACGACGAGCTGCTGTTCGCGCGAGTCTGCGGCCCGCAAACCGACGAGGATCAGCGACTGATGACCGTCGGCCGAGCGCAGGTGCGGATCCGGCGTGGTCCCATAATCGGCGACCTGGCGAACCTCGGGCAGCGTGCGCAATTTCTGCGCAACGGCCCTGCTCCAGGCCAGCATGGCCGGATCGTCGATCGCGTGTGCGGGGCTCGACACAGCCACCGCGAGGGGATCCAAAAACGGATCGTCGAACTCCGTGTGCAGCGTGTCGCTGACCGCTTTGGAGGAACTGCCCGCAAGTCCGGTATAACCGCCGCGCGCCGCCGCAGGGAAATAATGCGCGCCCCAAGCACCGAGCGATATGGCAACCGCCCAGGCGCATAGTATCCAGCGCGGATGGCGGCTGACATAGCTGCCCAAACGATGAAAAATGGCGTCCATGGTTCGCATCAGAACGGGTAGTTGATGCCGGTGAAGGCCGCAACGCCTTCGCCGCCATAACCGATGTCGACGAAGCCGACGACAAAGGGACGCGCGATGCCGCGAAAGCCGATCCCGGCGACCGTATGCAGGTCGGAAACCGGCGATGACCGCGAGTGCGCGAACACCTCGCCGGTATCGATGAACGGCGTGAGTTCGACTTCGATGTGGGTCGAGACCGCGTCGATCGCCAAGATCCGTCGCCGGTATTCGAGACTCGATGAAAAGGAATTGCGACCGTAGAACCGGCCCTCGCCGAAACCGCGCAGGGGTTGGGCCTCGGCGAGCACGCTCTGGTCCCCGCCGATGCTGGAAAGACTCCAAAACGGCACGCCCTCCTCTCCGGGCATGTACCGCAGCGCCAAATGGCCGACCAGCGTCGAGCCGGGGCCGATGGGCCACAAATGGCGCGCATCCATACCGGTCACGCTATAGAGGTTCGAGTCCAAAACGCCGTCACGCGCGGCAATTCCGCCAAAGACGACCATTTGACTGCCGCTGGTCGGAATCGTCGGATCGTTGCGCGTGTCGTAGGCGATTGCGACACGATTCAAGAATTCGTGATTGACGCCCACTCCGAAGATGGCACCGAACCGATTCTCGATCGATGGAATGCCGGCAAGGCTGCCGGGTTGCACGTCGACCTCGCGCGCCCGCGCCGTATAGGAAATCTGCCATTCATGAGTGAGGTTCCAACCGATCACGGTCTGCATGCTTTTCTGCTGCAAGGTGTAATTCGTCTCGTCATAGCTCGGCGAATGATTGCCGATTCCGTAGAATCGTGGCGTGCCGCTGCGGTCATAGACCACACTGAGAGCGAACGACCAGCGCGTCGCACGCAGCCGACCGACTTGGTATTCCAGATCGAGTTCACTCTCCACGCGTTCCTTGGCTCCCGCCACGGCCGACCATTGCGCATCCTCGGAGGGGAAAGAGAACACGCGCGCTCGTGCACCGTAACCGAAATTGGGGTTATACAAGACGTCGGGGGCAAAAATCTTGCGAACGTCGCCGGCATCGTCAGTCACGAGCCAGGTTGGGATCAGACCGAGCGTCGTGCCGCTGTTCGGATCGACATCGATTTCCGGCACGGGAATGAACGGCGCGGTCGCCGGATCGAACCAGCGCGCCCAACCGCGCGGCGGCGGCGCAGCCGGCGGGGCTTGCGTCGCGGGTATGGAAGCTTCGCTCTGCTGGGCGCGAATAGTGGCTCCGATCGGCAGGGTTCCCAGCGGCAGCACAAGTACCAAGGCGAGCCTGGCCGGCTTCGACGAAATCAATATGTTCTTCGCTCCAGACTTGCTTGCGGCCAAAACTCGGCGCCAGCTTAGCAAGTTTGCCCTTGGGATTCCCGCGACCAAGACACGCTTGTGGCGCAGCGAACAGGGCGGTTTGCCGACCCACGCGTATAATTGAGGACTTTACGCGGTAGGCGTCGGAGATTGTATTTTGTTCCAACAACTCGCCCGATTGAAGGAAGACTCGATTCTGGGACTGATGGCGCGCTTCCGCGAGGATCCGTCGCCGGACAAGGTCGACCTCGGGGTCGGCGTGTTCCGCGATCTGTCTGGCAACACACCCGTGCTGGACTGCATAAGGCGCGCAGAGCGCGCGGTTCTCGCGGCACAGACCACCAAGACCTACGTCGCGGCGGCGGGTCGTGCGGAATTCAATTCGCAAGTTGCCGAACTCGTGCTCGGACCGGAGCACGCCGCCCTACGGGACGGTCGTGCGCGTGTCTTGCAGACGCCCGGTGGTTGCGGCGCCTTGCGCGTCGGCGCCGAGCTGACGCGCGCAGCGGCCCCAGGGACCACGGTGCACATCAGCAGCCCCACCTGGGGAAATCACGCAGCCCTGTTGGGCAGTTCGGGTTTGCGGCTCGCCGAGTACCCGTATTACGACGCGACCGCACATCGGCTGCGCTTCGACGCCATGCTGGAGCGGCTGGACGCGGCGCCGGCCGGGGATGTCGTACTCCTGCACGCCTGCTGCCATAACCCGACGGGCGCCGACCTGAGCCTGGATCAATGGCGCACCCTAGGCGGCTTGCTGGCGAAGCGCCACTTGACCCCTTTTCTCGACCTCGCCTATCAAGGCTTCGGAGAGGACCTCGAGGGCGACGCCGCGGGTCTGCGCTTACTCAGCGAGACGCTCCCGGAAGCCTTGATCGCCGTGTCATTTTCCAAGAACCTTGGGCTGTACCGCGAGCGCGTCGGCGCCCTGATCGTCGTGACGGAGAATCCATCCCAGGCCGAGGCGGTCAGAACGCACATGCTGCAGATCGCGCGCAGCATTTACTCGATGCCTCCAGATCACGGCGCAGCGCTCGCGGCCCAGGTGTTTGCCGATCCCGAGCTGCGCTCGGAGTGGACCCGGGAGCTCGCGACGATGCGTCGGCGTATCGAGGCGATGCGCGTGTTGCTGTCGCAGCACCTGCGCGCGGCGACCGGGACGCCGGAGTTCGATTTTCTCGAGGGCCAACGCGGCATGTTCTCGCAGCTCGGCTGCAGCGCCGAAGCCGTGGCGCTGCTGCGCGAACGGCACCATATCTACATGCTCGGCGACAGTCGCATGAACCTTGCCGGCGTCATGCCGCAAAACGCGGCCTATGTGGCCGAATGCATCGCGTCCGTGACGCGCAAGTCAGGAGCCGAGAGCGTTACGTAACTCTTGTGCTTCTGACTCGAACTCCTGAATCACCGTGACGATCCGCGTCTCATTGAGGCCGAGGCGCAGCGTCGCGGGCAGTCCCTGTAACGCGACGCGCAGGCCGTCAGGATCGGCGACGAACGCCGCCATCAAAATGGCGACCGCGATGACATCGCTCAAGTCGGCGGCGTGCTCGCCGTCTCGGCCGAGATCGCTCTGGTCGGCAACGGCTGTCACCATATCCTCGGCAAAGTCCCAGTTTTCGAGAATCGCTTTCCCGATCTGCGGGTGCCAGGCATCGACG
>Ga0209208_10000769_pt1 | contig 43416 bp, 48 predicted proteins | sample S1TSphfallax_3_FD_187694 | JGI IMG/M metagenome (GOLD analysis project Ga0209208, IMG submission 187694) | Host-associated microbial communities from peat moss isolated from Minnesota, USA - S1T2_Fd - Sphagnum fallax MG (SPAdes) (version 2) | ecosystem: Host-associated > Plants > Peat moss >...
CTGTACCGCTGACCCATTTGGCGTAATACACACAATTACAAACGAAAATAGACCCTACTCTCTCCCATGCTCTGTCATCTCACATCTACCCCAAAACCGACAATCCACCGTTCCAAGAAGCGCATAGTACACAAGGCTACATGATTACGACTTTTGAAAGATCCATAAGACAAAGAAGCGACAACCTCTTCACGTTTAAAACACATTGAAGTTCAGAAACGGGCAAAGGAGTTCACAAAAGGAAGTAAACGTTCCAGAAAAGAAGTCCGACGATCCTGATAGATTAGATCGTTGAATCATCACAAATCCCGAGAGAGGAAAAAGAAACAAAACCGAAGAAGCACGAAAACATGTGCTCTGAAATATTTTGGCAAGTTCACTTTACCGGTTTCCCAACTCCACTTTGCTAAATTGCCAAGGTCCCATTGCTATTTTTCTATTTGGCTATTTTGCCAAGTTACTTTACCCGTTTCTCAAGTTCACTTTGCAAATGGGAAACTCCACATTGCTCAATTATCAAGTCCAGTTGCCATGTCTGTATTTCCAAGCCACCAATTCCACATCGCCAAGTCAATATTGCCAAATTGCCAAGTCCAGTCCACCCTGTGGAGTGCCCAATTGAGATTAAGCTGCCCACCAAAAAAATTCCGAGCTGTCCAATTCCAGAATATTTTTTCCTGTCCATCAAAACTTCTGCCCAAAAAACTGAAACTGCCCCTGTTTTTTTCACAGGCTGCATCATCACCCCACCCTCTCCACCACCTTCCTCTTTTTCTTCCTTCTCTCTCTCTCTCTCTCTCTCTCTCTTTTGTTTTGGTTGGGGACTGACTTGATGGCTCTTTGAAGCTTGAGAGGAGCCCTTTCAAAATTTAAACTTTCCTCTGAAACTTGCTGAACTTGATTGCCATTCAAGGGTAACTCTTTGAAAACCCTTGTTTTATTGGCTCTGTCCTACAGAGGCATTGTGGGAACACCTTCTGAGCGGGTATAGGGGTTGAAGAATCAAAAATTGCTGAACGGATAAGGTTATAGGTTTGGGTGTAAGTTTTTTATTGCTCCAAGCTAATGGATGGGCCTGTGTAAATTTTGGGCGCAGCCATCCAATTGATGGGTTGTTTTGAAATCTACCCATCTATTTGTTGGGTTTCTTCTCAAAATATGAATGTTGGGTGACAGATTTAACCATGTTTTTATATCATTTTATTCTTTTTGGGTTGTTACTTGCCTTTTAGTGTCATGAGGTTTCATATCAATATGAAATGTATAAAAAATTTAGTATGACTAATTTTTTAAAACAAAATTTGTTTGATAAACATACAAATAATTTGCTTCAATTCCTTTAAATCTTATTTAAATAAGATATGAAAAATTATGCAATGATTGATTAAGATTAAACATGTCAAAAAATTTAATTAATATTAATATTAATATAAAATTCGTTTTTGAGATATATATAATTTTTAATTAATTGGATGTTATTTTAAACTTTCAATATAGTTTTGATGAAGATTTAATAACAAAAATCATGATGAAATTAAATTTTAATTGATTTTCTTTTTGGTATTGTTGTTGTTTTTTATGTAATAATTTTTTATTATTGTCTTAAGATAGTAGATATGCATGTATGATTTTAGGTTTTACCAAGCATGCATGGGGCAAACACAACTAATTTATAAAGTTAGGTGGGGTACAGTGGGGTTTATAGGTGAAAATTTAGGGAAAGCAAAGCATTTAAGGTTTTTTTTCCTAGTGCTGACATTCTTCATTTTGCACATTAAAATTCTTTAAAATTCTTCATTTAGCACCTTGTCATAACATTTTTAACCTGCGAATGTTTACCAAATTACATTGTTTACCAATTAAAATTCTATAAAATTCTTTAAAATTCTTGCTTCTTTGGGCTTCCATAACAGTCTCGCACCAAGAATGTCATAACTATGTTTTTTTTTGCCCCTTTTGCATAGGTTTGGTTTTATTTTATCATGGGGTTTCAATAGGTATAAGGAGTGTATAATTTAATTAGATTGGAAGAATTACAAGTTATAAATGGAGCTTTAAGAAAAAGGGGCAAGGGGTTAAGATTTCTTTTTCATTTTCAAAAGGGTTTTTTTTTGGTGAGAAGGGGAGGATGGGATAATTTCACACCTTTCCAAAGGAGGTTTTTTTTAACAAATTGGGATAGGTGAATTTTATTTGGGATGGGGACTAACTAGAAGAGTTGTTTCTTGGGTGGCATAGGAGGGAGAATTTTGGTTGTTTTTCAAAGTACAAAGGTGGGATTTTTTTTTTAATTCCAAGGAATTATTCTTTTGGTGGTGTGAGATGGGGTGTTTGGGAAAAGAGGATGGGTGTGTGTGTGTGTGTGTGTATTTTGTCTTTTTTTCTTTTGTGATATGGTGATTTAATGAAATTTCTTTTCAAAGAAATATTTTTATAAAAATTAATGTCTTTTTCTGGGCAATGGAAATGTTTAGCACAAAAAAATCATTTTAAAAATTTAACTAAAAGAACAAAATGATTTTGTTTTAAATTGAACACTTAATACATTTAACCAAAAAAGGAAGAAAATAAAATTTGATTTTTATGTGTGTTTAAATTTTTCTATGTCCATGATAAAAAAGTTGATGTTTAACAAATAATAATAATATATTTAAGTGAAACAAAAATAATGTTAAATAGTGGGAAATTTTTTAAACTTTATGTATTAACATCTTTCAAATCTAGGTTGAAATATTTAAAGTTTGGGTGTAAGAATGAGGTGCATAATTCAAATTCATAAAATGTTAAGGATATTGATGTCTTGTTTATTATTAAACCATAAATTTAACCGCCAAACCATGGCTCATTAATATCCATGGTTAATTGTAAATAATTAACATAATGAAAATTACTAAAAGTCAATAATTAAATTTTTTAAGATGTTAAGGGTATTGATGTCTTGTTCATTGTTAAACCATAATTTAACTATCTGACCATGGATATGATCTTTTATTGTTAAAATGAAATTGACCACAGTCAAAATTACTTAAAATCAATATAAAGTAAAAAAAGGTTTAAAGTTAAGTTTAGAGTTAGGTTTAGGGTTTAAGTTAGGTATTTTGTCCGATATAAATATAACAATGTATGTTTTTTGTCTTTCTTTTTACACAACAAGAACAATGTGTTTAGTTTAAACTTTGACTATTTGTTGACTATTTTGTTACTTCCTTTGCAAGTTTGTGTTTCTGCAAGTGTATGTTTTGTCATGTGTTTTTGCAACTTTTAGTTTTGTCAAATGCTACTTCATTTGTTTGTTGTCAAATTCATTTTGGTAAGTTATTTTTTCCTTTTTTTACACAATGGTTCTTTTTATTGTGAAGGAAGCTAGATTAATTGTTGTGGTGCATGATTTAGATTTCAGAATTAAAGATGTTGCATTTGAGGCAAAAGTGTTAAATAGGTATGGCACCTTTGATCGAATTGCAAATAGGAGCATGGAGGATCCAAGCTATGCATATTTGCATTGTGATTTGTTGGATAGGGCAACTTTGACCATAATCACTTTGAAGGTGAAATCACCTTATATAGAAATGCATGAATAACATTTACAAAAAAGGTATGTTTGTGAGGTTGGAAAATTTTGGCATTAAGTCAAAGTTGAAAAAAGGTTTTGAGAAGGGTGACATTTATGTTACATCACAATTGAATCAACAACCAGTGTTTTCTCAATTCATGCATTCTAATTTGAATTAATTATAATGTTTTTTCACATGGATACCATTAAATAATTCAAGAGTTATATTCAAAGTTGGAATTCTACTACCATTGTTATCATCGTCATTAGTGTAAGGGGAGTAGGGGATAACAAAGGTGAAAAACAATTATTGATTGTAGATGGAAAAGGTGAATTCGACCAAGTTGTTTTTACTTTTGGTAATAATTTCAAAACACAATATGAACAACTTCTTCAAGCGTACAATGGAGGCCATTGTGGAATGGTTTTAATCAAGAATGTGACAACAACAACAAAAGGAGATCGATATTTGACAGCACAACATTACACAATTTTAACAATGGTTGTGGATGAAGTTATTCGATCTCATCTTCTATAATTACATAACAAGTTGTCAAATACTCAATCTACATTCAAAGAGGTAAATTCCTATCCTTGCCTTTGCATCAAATTTACACATAAAACATCAAATAGAACCTAATGTCCATCTCATGATCAATTATGAAAACTACTTTTGCATTTTTTTTTCCATTAAATTCGGGTCTCCTCTTTTAAAAGAAAGGAATCTCCTTAGGAAGAATAAATTTGGTTGGGCACCCAAATTTATTTACTGCTTAGGTTGAATAAAATAAAATAAAAAATTGAAACCTAGATTGCAAGGGATAACCCAATGGCCACCAGGTCATTTTTTCCCCAGGCTTGGAGACTTGGTGGTCGGCCACTAGGTCGTTCCACTTTAAATCGCAAGGGATGATCTTGTGCCACCAGATCGTGTTTTTTTTCTTTCCTTCTCTTGGAAACCTCGTGGCCACTAAATAATTCGACACTAGATTGCCATGGATGACATAGTGACCACCAAGTTTTTAAAAAACGATATGGTAGCCACTAGATCATGTGACATTAAATTACAATGGACGACCCATTGGCCACCAAGTTTTTTAAAAACACAATTTAGTGGCCAACAGACAATCCGTGAAGTTTAGTGTGGAATTACTTAGTGGCCACCAAATCATCTTTCATGGTTTTATGAAAGACGATTAAATGGCCACTAGGCCCCTAAGTGAAAAAAAACACAATCTAATGGCCACTAAATCATCTCTCGCAATTTAATGAAGGACGATTTGGTCACCACCAAATCTCCAAGCAAAAAAAAAAAGACCTAATGGCCACCAAGTCGTCCTTTGCAATTTACGTTCAAACTTTTTTTCTACCTAGGTAATAAGGAGATTCCTATTCCCAACCCAATTTTCTTTTTTTTAAAGAGATTTTTCTTTTTTAGAAGAGGAGACCCAAATCTAATGTAAAATAAAAATAAAAACAACCATTTGATTTTTTCCTCCTTGAGGAAGGGAAAACTAGGTGGCCACATAATTTTCTTTACTAAAATGACCTATAGAAAATAAAACTACATTGAAATGACTTTTCTTTATTATAATTTCTAAAGAACAAAAATCAATGTTCTATTACATATTAGACATACAAAAATATGTTGTTACTAAGAGTGAAAATTGTCTTTATATAGTCTAGTGGAATTGTTTTTTTGGTAAAAAATACGGGATAAAAAGTTTAGAGCTTATTTGTTCAAAGAAAAACATATTGTAATTTTAATATGGTGTAACCAAAAAGAGAGGGTCCGAAAACACACAGCACAATGACTGCCTTCAACGAACCCAGGCACCCATGCTCTCCTGATTTACTCCACACAGTTCAGACCTTCGGTAACAAACGACACATTTCACTGCCTACTGACCCTTTCAGACAAACATTACAAGATCAGAAATGTACAGATGCTTTGCTCCCACACAACAACAGAACAGATTTTACAGTATCCATCTCCTACCTCAGCCATTCACACAGATGCCAACCAGGGAAACTCTCTCATTACATTACAGACTATATAAATTCCCCGAAAGCACAAGTTTGCTTTCCATCAAATGTTCACAAAAACACCAGATTCCCAGTGCTGTCTAGTCTCTCTCTCTCTCTCGTTCCTCTGCAGTAACTTGACCGATTACCAGGCGCAGCGGAAAGTTCTAGCATTCAGCCAAGCTATCCTAGCTAACAGAGCTTCTTATCGCTATCTCCACAATGATCGCCTCTTTTGCCTCCTAAAACTCCTCCGATTAGCTCATCATCTCCCTCAAAAATTATCCTCCCCTCTCAAATCAGACCTCCTGATTTTCTTACCTAGCAATTATCTGTTAATACCTCACACCTCCTCACAACCGTCACCTTCCCAACTTGTAGTCCGAGCTCCTCTTTTCCAGAGCCACACCAAAAACTCCCCACACACCCGTTAGCTTCCTTCCGAAGTCTCCCGAATCTCCAGCCACTCCGTTCTATCCGGCTCCCACCGTCTGCCGCCATTGCTTGCTCCTTTTCATCAATTCGGCTCCATCCTTCCTCATAACTTCCAGCCGCCAATTTCTCTTGGATTACTCAGCACCCACTAGCAAATGCCAAGCAAGCCATGCAATTCCATGCAATAGTTAATGGGGCGCCGTAATAAGATGACGGCTGACCAGGCAATCTAAACCTCAAGATCAGCCAGCATTTAGGTTTGCACGGCGACCTAATTTCGCTCTACAATGGTAAGTAGACAAGGATGTGAAAAACATTTGAAAATAAAGTTTTATAACTTTCTCCACATTGGTCAATAACCTTTGAACATTCAAATGATTTTTTAGCCCTTTTCTTGATGATATAATGTCACAAAAATCACTGGAATTGGGTTTTAAATGAGCAAGATATATATATATATATATATATATATATATATATGTTGATCTAATGTTTTTTCACTTCAAAGAACATTTGTAAAGCTTTAAATTTCACATACATAACTTTTTAAATCATTCAAAATGAATAACAAACAAAAGAGATATATGGTTTGAAAGAAGGGGGTATAATTATTATTTTGCTTAAATGACCTTTTCCTCTTAATATTTCTTTTGTTGTTATTGATTTTTTATTTTCTTCTTTTGTCTTTTCTTTAAGTATTAGTTCTTTAAATTATTATGTTTCCACAACATCTTTTATTATGCATTTCTTATACATTTCATTCTTTTTGTTTACATATTTTGTGTATGTGTGCATGTTTAAAAAATAAAATTGATTGACCTTTTTTTCACATTTCCTTATGTTTATATTCATCTTCATTTACCTTTTTGTTTGAACATATTGTCTTTTCCAAGTGATTGGAATGTTGTCCATAGCTATCCCTATTGCACTTCCATTTCAAAAAATATGTGAAAATTGTCATGTAACAAATGTCACCATTACCCTAACATGTGTTTATTGTAACACTTGTTGTTCAAAATCAATAGTTCAAAATTAGGCTTTCTTCATGGTTCCATTACAACCAATGATGAACTTGGTGTTATTGACTATTAAATGCAAATGGCTTGAAGCAATTGTGCATGTGACACAATTCGAATTCTTAGATTTGCTTCATCCAAAACAAGTTCAACTCTTCATTTCAATTCGCATTCATGGTAAGTTCCACTTGTCGACCACATTTGCCCTTGTTGGCTTTCAAGAAAACATCCAACAATTTATCCCACAATCGGAAACTAATTTGAAGGATGAAGTTTTGTTGCTCCTTCAACAATTATTCCTAATGATAATGTCCAATGGAATGTGAAACGCAAGCTTGATTTTGTTGAATCAAAATCAATTTCTAGACAAAAACCCTCTTAGACATTAAGGTTGTTGATAAATTTTATGTGACATTTTTATAATTACTTTGGTATATGAATAATCTATATATGTGGAAACTCCTTATATCAAAAATTTGGTTTAAATAGCCCATATTATATAATCATTTTCATAGTTTTTTTTATAGAGGAAAAGAAAAGTTCTCATACATTAATTTTTGTCAAGTGCTGAAAAAAAAATTTAATGTAACATTTTGTATGTGAAACAATTTTTCAATTAAAACAATTTTTCAATAGAAGCAAAATTTTCTATGAAAGTTGTTTTCTCAATGCAATAACTTTTTCAATGAAAGCTATTTTTTCAATGCAATTTTTTTTGTAATGCAAACAATTTTTCAATGAAAGTTGTTTTCTCAATGCAAGAAATTTTTTCAATGCAAGCAAGTTTTCAATGGAAAGAATTTTTTCAATGAAAAAAGGTTTTTGATGCAAGGATTTTTTTTTATGAAAACATTTTTTCAATGCAAGCAACTTTTCAATGCAAACAATTTTTTTCATGAAAACAATTTTTCAATGCAAGTAGTTTTTTCAAAAAAAAAATTAATTAAATGCAAGATTTTTTAAAAATGAAAGTACATTTTCAATGCAAAGGATTTTTCAATATAAGTAGTGTTTCAATGTAAATAATTTTTCAATGCAAGCAATTTTTCAATGATTTTTTTTTAAACATGCAAATTTTTAATACAATTTTTTTTTGATTCAATATTTTTTCCATGCTTGCAATTTTTCAATTCAAAAAAAATTTCCATCTAAAAAAATTTCTAATATAAAGATTTTTTCAATGCAAGAAATTTTCCCAAAAACATTAAAAATAAATAGTCTTGAACATCAATTTTATCTTTTTCAAATGTGATTATGTGGGAACCATGTTTTTGTTTATATAGATTTTCATTAAATTGAAGTTAATAATAATGGAAAAACCTTCATTAAATCTTGTTGATTCATCATATAAACATTTATTACATTCATATGGCCTTCATTTAGTTTCAACATACAAATATGAAATAGGCAATTGATTTTTTGATTCTATATCTTATTTTTTGGATAATCATTTGTCATCTTTTGAATTGAGGCAAAATAACATGGCAAATGTATATCAATGTTTATTATTGAATATAGAAAAAGTTCAAAAATCTCATATTCGAGAATTAAATCCAAGTTTTTTGTTTGATTTACATCAAGGCATGGTCACAAATGAATATCGATATGTGAAAAAAATGACATTAAGTGTTAATATGGGAGATTTGTGGGGAGATTTCACTACAATATTTTGGATAACTAAATATCTACAAACGTTAATTTACATATGGAATAAAGCACCAAAACACGTTATGTCTCGATGTGACATGGATTTTCAATCTATCCCCTTCAATTTATTTAGTGTACAATTTTCAACATTTTGAACCAATTCGATGTGTTAATGGTCTATTTAGGTCTTTGCCTACTTTTCAAGTTATTGATTTCAAAGTTAACATAGATTTAGATGATTTTCCATCTCTTTCGGAATCAATGATGCAACAACCTCCTATTCAATTATTGCAACTAACTACATTTTTTTATTGGAATGAAAACTTTGATTTTGCATTAATGGATATTTTGAAAGAAATTGGGATTCACCATTGGAGTATGTTGTTTCATTGTTCAACATTTTTTGTAAGACAAATATTATTAAAATAAAAATAAAAAGTGTATTCAATATTTATAATTGTTTTTGAAAAACAACACAAATTGGTTAGAATACTATTCGTTTATAATTCCCAATGTTGATGAATGTGTGAAACATTCATCAAAAGGATGAATAGTATTCTCATCCTTCTAGTAGTTAGGTTAGGTTGAATAATGGCAACTAGGGTTTAAAGTGGAAACTATTTAAGGCTTGGCGGCACCTAGGGTTAGGGCTTGGTGACAGTTAAGGTTAGGCGACGGCTAGGTAAAGGTTGAGTGGCGGATACTTTAGGGTTAGGAGATAGTATATAGTGGAGTGGTTTTGAGTACTTTTTCATTATCTCCTTTCATGGTTTTTTGAATGCACATAGAACCTTCAAGTGCATTGTTAGTTGTTGCAAGTCATAGTTTTGTGATTATAGCATTTGAAGCATACAATCTTTGTAATCTTCTTGTTAATTAATACAATTATTCCATTTCATGAACGTGGAATCCTTCATTTCTTGCTTGTTTTCAAGTAGTTTCCAATAAAATGTTCATGTCAATGAGATTTTGTTTAATCCTTTCACTTTGGTTCCCCTTATCAAAGTTTTTTTAAATCCCAAAATTCCAATGCAACATTCCCATTTAATTGTTGAGCCTAATGTAACACAAACTATATATATAATAATAATAATAATAATATTGATTGTGCACTCTATTACAACAATATTTTTGAATTATTGGAGGTTTGTCCAAATCTAACTTCTTGCAAAACATGATCTTCAATCAAATAAAGTAAAATAAAATATTAATATAAAAGGAAAATACACATAATTCAATATACATTGACATTTATATTATTGTCTTTGCAAATGTGGATCAAACTCAATCAATACTACCATGTTTACCACATGATGGTGCAACAATATGTGTGTATCTTAAAAGACATCTTGAATACAAATCACCTTGTATGTCAAAAAATGTTCGTCCAAATATGGTGATGGTGGATGAATGCACATTAAGGTGGCTCACTTTTTGTGTCAAGATGCCCATTTTTGCAAAGTGCCCTTTCTTTGGACACCTATAATGAATAATAAAATTAATAGAATTGAAAAATTGAAATTGATTATAAATTAACAACTTTATTATGAAAATACCTATGTAATTATTTTTCAATAAAAGTAAATTCACTTTTCACAATGGGCTTTTGAAGTACAAAAATGTGGATTGATCAATAAATTAGATTGCTGTAAAATAAAAAGGTTGATATTGAATTTTGTTCCAAATTACCTATAGGGATTCAATATCTGGTGTAATATCAAATAATAAATTTTTAAGTGAAATTTTTCTTTAAAAAATCATAATGAAATTTTAATTAGGGACTTTTGAATGGTCAAATTGAGCCATATTTTCATAAGTCCCTAACATAGTTTTTTTTTTCTCAAATTTCAATGTTTGACAATGTAAAATGGACTTTTGTGGACTTTTGTTTTTTCAAAAAGTGAGCCACCTTAGTGTGGATTCACCCTAGTCACTTTATGAGATTTAATTGAAACATAATTATACAAATATTTGAATGTTAACATTCATCTTCAATGGGCATTTTTGTTTGTTTTGCATATGAATTCAGAATCTCAACTTCCTATTTATAATAATGCATCATCTAATAACTCTGATTTTAACAATGAAAAAATGCATTAAACACTAACAAATTCAATGACACATAATTTTTTAGATGTTTAAAAAATAATGGATCATGAAAGTATTATATATTATGTTGCCCAAGTAAAAACTTTCACCCTTTAGGTTTATTAAAAAATAAACACTCAGAAAAATTAAATTTTCCAACATTGTTTTATAAACAACCTCAACAATTTTCTAAAGGTTTTTCATATCAACAAATAGCTCAATGGGAATTACTTCATAAATTTGGAGATTTTTCAACAAATATTTAAAACCTTTTTTTAAAGATGTTTAAGTTTCCATCCAAAAAGTCATGGGTTTTGGTTGGGTGCAAATACTAAAAGGAAAACTATGTGGTAGAACTTTTAAAACTTATCAAATACGAAATAAATCAAATTTAAATAATATTTTCAAATCGTACTTAGGTTATTGTGATTTGGAAGGTTTACATAAGTCACCTAATTATTTTAAAAAATTGCCTAAAACAATTATTTGCAATGATTCGACAACTTGGTCCTTTAATGTTATTTATCATTTTTACATATATTAAAAGATTATGGGATCCTTTCATTCAAACTTTACACACATTACATGCTTCAAGATTAAATCTTTGAGATAAAATAAAAAACCTTTAATTTGTTCATATAGCTGAATTAATACAAATGGACCCTTTCACATGTGCAAGATATTATGATCATAAAACTTTTTTTTTTTACAAACTTATCTCAAAAGATCATTCTTTTTTTTGGTATATTTCTGAATTTTTTTCATCAATGAATTCCAAAATCATGGGAACGAACATGACCATGGACTTTTATGGATAAAATATCCACCTATGTATGGACTGCACACAAATGAAAAAATTAAAAAGTTTGAAGACATGTATATTTCTTGTAATGTATCATTGTTACCAAACTCATTACAAAATGCACAATAACATCAACACACACATACATTAAGAAAAAAAAACCATGTTTGTAAATTTCATTACCAATTGCCTCTTATGCATGAAACAAAAAAATTATAACCTTTTCAAATAAATGGAGATTATCCATTTTCACAACAATACCTTCAACACAAGCAAACAAAATATTTCAATCTTTACAAGATTTTTAAAAAATGATGATATATCATTTTTTTAATATCTAAATTCTTTAAACCTTGATGAAAGTACATACATATTAAATTTTAGAAGAAAATTACAAAAATTGCACATTTTATTAAAAAATCTTAAAATGAACTCCCAAAAACATAAAAACTTATGCATTTAATATACATGTTGTTCATTTGTAGTTTGCAAATACAAATATTTAATTTATCTTGGACCCATATGTAGATGCAACATATTGCTCATCATATATGATAAAAATAGCTAAATCAAAACATCATAATTACATTCAATCATAAAAAATGCATTGCAAATAATATAAATGCAAATACAAGAATTCAAAAGTTAGGTAATGTTTTTCTTAATGCCAAACAAATGGTTGCTCAACTTGTTGCTTACCTTGGTCTTTCTTTACCATTATATCATTCATCTCAAACATTTCAATTCATAAATATTTCTCCTTTTCAAGAACATGTTTTTGTGTTAAAATCACAAGTTCCGTTAAATGAATTGGAACCAAATTCAACTAATATAATGTGTTCATTGATCGTAGACAAATATATTAAACGTATTAATCAATATGAATCATTGTCATTAGTAAAAAAAAAAATTCTTATAATATTTATTAAAAAATCAAAACATCGCAAACCCAAAATGATTAGGTTTATAAATTATAATAAATATTAAAATATTAAAAATTCGTTGAGAGTACAATTTTTATTGTATTCATCATTTCAAACTTCAGAATACTCCCAACTTCGAACTAATGTAACCTAGCATGATGCATATTGTCAACAACATGATGACATTTCTAAAATTAAATCTATTTTCAACTACCAAATGCCATATCCAAATACAAAAAACATGGATGATTCAATAGATTCAAAATTAAAACCATTATGTTCAATTAACATTTGGATTAACAATATAGATAATGAAGTAAATGATCCACGTCTTACAATTCCTATAACAAACACAATCAATATTAAACACTATGATTTACAGTCTAACTTTGTTATTCAATCATGTAATGGATCAAACCAAAAATCACAATTTAAAAAACAAATTCACAAAATCATCATATTACATGATGTTGAAAGAATTTGAATATCATGGTTTACTTAGACAATTAAATGAAAAACAAAGATTAATGTTTGATGATGTTATGCATAGAAAACAATTGTAACATAATACACTAATATGTTTATTTTTAATAAGGGGTGTTGGAATTGGAAAACTTTTACATTGAAACTCATAATTCAAGGATTATTTTGATTATAAAATAGAGACATATCTTTTAACTTAACAAAAACCAAGGTTTTATTTATGGCATCAATAGGTAAAATTATTTTCAATATTAACAGTTTAATAATACATTCAACATTGAACATACATGTTCAACAATCCTTATTTAGTTTACTAAATTTATCATCAAATTCATTAAATAGGTTTACATGTTGATATGAACAATTACAACTTGTTGTGATAAATAAAATATAACTTGTTGGTGCTAGAATGTTTAATGTTATATATTATTGGCTAAGATCCATAAAACACATGTAAAACAATTTTTTTGATGGTGTTGATGTTATCATGACAAGTGATTTCTATCAAGCACACCTTATGAAAGATAGTTGGATCTTTCGAAATACCAAAGATAATGTTAATGCATTAACACAAAAAAATTCACAAACATATGTCCAATGTTATGAACTAAATAAAGTTATACAATAATCTTTATAAAAACTTTGAACAAATTTTGTACTACAACAAAAAATAAAAAGGATATTGAATTTATAAATTCAATTTGTAATCGACAACCACCCAATGATTTTACTATTTTGTATTTATTTTATACAAATAAACTTGTGCAAAAGCACAATGAAAATGTGTTCACTAACACATTAGGTCCCACATTTATTTTCAAAGCAATGGACATTAACCATCAATCATGCCCACCATTTTACAAATTTTCAAATGATTTGAGTAAAATTGTAGGTTTTCATTCTAAAAAATTAATATAAATATATATGTTGGTTGAATTATGTGTTAATAACTATGCAACATCTAATGTTGTAAATGGAGCTGATGGCAATTTTAAAGGATCAACAACATATTATGAGAAAACCATTATATGGACAATGTTTCAGAATTATAAAATTGGAACACTATAAAAAATATAATCATTATTATGATAACAACATTGATTCAAAATGGACACTAATTTAACCTATCATCAAAGATATAAAAGTTGGTAAATCCTAATCATTTATCGTAACAAGGATTCAATTTCCGATTCAATTTGCAACAACAAAAACCATTCATTATTCTCAGGGATTATCATTAAATGAATCGCTTTTTGATGCTAATAACGTTAAAAAAATGAGTTAACATATACAATATTATCGCACATTCAAACAAAATAAAAACTATTTTTGTTAACTCTTCTCCAACATGAAATTTTTTATGTGGATCGAAGAGTACATGTAAAAATGAATAGATTGAAAACAATTGCAACTTGGATACCATTAATTCCTCAAATTAAAAACTTACACAATTTTCATGTATTTATTTAAGCCTTGAATACAATTTCTTTATGCCAACATTATGAAGACATTAATCATGATCATAACCTTCAAATGTCTCATATCTTATGTTTTATAGAAGAATACACCATGCATCAACAAATGTGTACAAATTTATAAATTCATTGAAGTATTCATATATTTCAATCCACGATGGTCATGGGTTAATGATGAAGTATGACATACACATACACTTACATTCATTCAGTACAATAATTAATGATGGTTCAAGATATATAACAACAACTTTTAATACTAATACACGAAAATCAATATTTATATTGTATGTATGTATAAAGCTCATTCATGTTCAATTTTTACATTCCTAAATAATCTTCAAACTATAATTCAATAATCTCCTAAACATTGTCCAATCATCATTATGGGAGATTTTGATGTTGACATTTTAAAAGACAATAACCAACCAAAAATAATCAAGAACTATTATATTTCATGGATAAATTTCAATTAAAATCACAATTTAATGAAAACACTACAAAAGTTGGATCTCAATTAGACCATATATGGGCAAATGTCCTTGGAATGAATGTAAATCTGGTGTAATAAAAGCATATTGGTTAGATTTTCACAAACCAATTTATATTGCATTCAAATTACTAAACACACTTCCAGTGTATAACAAAATATCATTAATGTCTTCATTTATTTTAGCGTTTGTGAAAATATGCATGGAAATGTTGCATTTTCCACCTAAGTTTTACTCCCAAAATGTTGGCACATGGTGGCTTCAATTTGCATTTTTACATTTTTTTTTCATGGACCATGTGCAAAAAAAATTGTAAATATCAATACCAAAACAAATGTTTTTTTGAATGACTGTTCTATCCACACATACACCCATCAAACATCATAACAACACACCTTTTGTGGAAAACCTAAACCCAAAATGCGACAAAAACAACTATAAGGAATGCCAAATTCTCAAACTTCAAAATGAAAATGAGACCAAAAATAAAAATCTTTTCATTTAAATTATATCCATTCAATATTGATCTTTATTTCAAACATCGAAATACCTCATGCACATTGCTAAAATTTGTTTACATTATCCAAGTTTGAAAAACTTGGATTCTCTTAAAGAATATAATTAATCACAACTTGATATTCATTTGTATGATAGAAGAAAGGAGAATGGAACTATGGTTTCAATTTCTAAACATGTATAATGAATTCTAAGATGGTTAGAAAACTTTATTTTTAAATATAAATGTGAAAAAAAAGAAGTATGATCTTTCATAAAGCCAACAAACTTTCATCCAATATAACTTGAGTTCATAGTAAAACATTAAATGTAATACCTTATTTTCAAGATAGGGCCTCTCATGGCAGAGCCACTTATTGTTCAAGGAGCATCCAAAGGGACATCATGCTCCTTATTGAGAGCCATGACACTCACTGATGCCCTTCTAGCAACCATGATCTCATGGATGAACTTTATTCCATGAAAGGTATTTTTTCATTCATGAAATTGTGTCCATATTCATCAACAGAACTTCATCCATTCATTCATTGAAATTGGCGATGTGAAGCTGAGACTAGGCTACCGGCCTGTGCTAGGGCCCCATATTTTCGATGCCCCCACCCTGCGGTTTTACACTACATTTGAGGTGACCTGGATGTCAAACACGTTTGTAAATCTCTCAGAAATTTCGTAGTGCATGTGGAGGGTGCATTATAACGCGTAATATTCTCCCTGCTGTCCCAGCGAAAGTGTGGGCATTCTGATTTTCAAGGTGGGATTTACAAAAACTGTACAATCCCCCGACTCTGATTTATGCATTGATTTTTAGGCCATTTAAAGCCTCTGGACGAGGGCATTGCTGAAATCAGGCTTGCACTCAACTCTGGCCTCAAATGCCTTTATTTTGGTCATGCCCTCACCCTCAGTCCTTAGTCTTTACCCTACACAATTTGAACTGATATTCCAAAACTTGGGATTAGAAATGCTACAAAGGAAACCCAATCTGCACCCAGGCTTTCCAGGATCAGCCATTTTATTTACTGGCAAAATTTTACCAAAAAGTGAGATAAAAAATTCGAAAACGATTTTGGAAATTCTCAGTCGCCAGAATTGAGGGGGAAAAAAAGTAAAGATTGTTAGATTTGTGTATTTGGCTTTCATTATGTAGCCAAAAATATAGAAAGAACATTAAATATTTGTATTTTATTTGTGATTTACAGTCAGATTTGGCTAAATCTTCTTAGGTATGTTTTGTCACTTCTTCTACATCTTCTTACAGATGATCATCACTTTGGCTACAAACAAAAATTCTCAAAAAAAACAGCACTTGCCAAGGTTTGTCCGAGCTAAATGTGAAGAGAACTAGATTCACTTGACAAGCTTCTACACTGTGAACTCAATCCAAGATGTGGAATGTCTCAAACCCCAGATGGTGGAACAATGGTATTTGCCTTATGGGATGACACAAGGAGTTGAAAATACTCGTGGATTGCACGCTTCTATTGTGTCCAGTATGTCTAGGGCAAGGCCCTCCAGTGAGGACATACCCAAAGTGCCTAGTCCTAATCCCCTCATCAAGAATGCCCTGACCCTAGGGTCTAGCCCATTATAAAGTCCAAGGGGGAATATTACGATGAGCCTAGACATCCATAGATCATGCGGTGGTTGGTGTCGGAGACACCTTATGCTTACAAATGGCCTCTTACACCTACAATTTGTAATTTAGCAGATTTGTAGGTGTGGGGTGCCTCCCCATCAATCACTTGAAGAAGATTTCTAATTTATTTGAAGAACACCTTATATATCTGAATATCTCTCCTAGAAAAAGGAGGACAGATCTTATGCCTACTCCCCAGCCCACTTCTCACTCTTAAGGAGAAGGATCTTATGCTAATATGCCTATGTCTTAACATTTAGAGGGATCCTACACCACCCTACTCTTAACCCATAAAGGTCAGTGTAGACCAGAATGGTTCGCCTCCTCCCTAGTTCTCCTACCCATACTATCCCAGGTCAAAAATTGACACCCGTTTATTAAATGAGACACCTCCCTTTTTCTTTCTTCCCCTTCTGATGTGCCATTTGTCTCTAAAGCTTATTTATTTAAAAAATTGAGCTTGAAAATGGAGAATTTTTTTGAAGCATCTCAAGTTTTGCTATCTGCCCATACTATGAAAAGTCCAGTTTTGCCAGTTTTGAAGGTGGAGTTGGCAGCGTTCTGGGAAGCGCTGAGTCTCAACAACATGCCCTAGAACAGTAAAAATAGCTTGCTTTTTGTTTTGCTTGGGTGTATATGACTATTGAATGTGCAACTTTGACTGCTCATTTCTACCTCATCTCCAGTCCAAATGTTGAATTTCTTTTTTCATCAATCTCGTATGCTCACCTTCCATCTACTATAAAAGTTTTAAGATTGCTGAACTATGATAGTTAAATGAAATACTCTAAAAACACCAAATTTTTTAAAGCTGCCTGTATCTTATAGAATTGCACTTTCAACAGAGTGGATTTTTCATTTCTCACCCAAATTCTGCATTTTTACTACCAAAAGATTCAGATTGAAATCCCCTACAACTGTACTGACTCAAAATTTTAAAAATGCGACAAAATTCAGGCTATTTCAAGGTTATATGGTTGCAGTTCCCTCCTGTCACTTGGCATTGGTTTGGTGAAACGTCAATTAGGGGTTAAAGAGTAGCCATAAGAACCGTCCCCCTTCTACACCCTGCTATCTATGTGTGCTTATGTTATGATATTGTTTGCCTTGTGGTTTAGGGTGGGTAAACCCCACGCGTGGGCGACATTCCCAAAATGGGCCACAGTGAACAGGCACCCACCAGTGCACTGTGAAGGATGGATGATAAGTGGTCAGGAAATAATTTTCTGTTGGATTTTACTTCACTTGTTACCGATGGTGCTTAGTTCAGTTGATTTTTTAAACTACCTATTTACTAACAACTCACAAGCAGGTTGTTCATCAGTAGGTAGTAAAAACAGCCCCTACCTATGTATACACCATCTACTTGCCTAGTAATTATCTATTTTCCTACCTATTTTCCTATATATGAGACCTATTTCCTTCAAAATTGGTTACCAAGGTGAAACCAAATATTACCTATTTACTAACAACCTTTCTCTATATGTTACCATTCCTCTTTTTCCATATCTCCCTCTTTTCCCACATTTTATCATTCCTGCAAATCATTGGGGAAAAAGAACAAAATCTCTGTTGAAAGATGGTAAACTATGGTGTACATGTGCTTTCTCTACCAAGTGGCCTAAATTTCATTTTGTCAAGATTCAAACCAATACTGGTAATTTCTGTGGTTCATTTCTATAGCTTCTATTAGCAACACACCTCAGAGAATCTGTTGTCGGTCATGACTTTTTTTTTTTGCTGGTATATATAGCCAGAAAGCGAAATTAAAATTAAAGGTGCTCAAATAAATTTAAAAAATGGAGATTTTCAAGAGTCATAATTCAACCAACATTTAAGAAACATCTTGTGATTTCTGTACATGGGTCAGGTAGGTAACCGAAAACATGGAAGGATGTTACTAAATATTTAATTTCATATTTATGTTGTAGCCATATTTGGCTAAATCTTCCTATGGATGATCGCCGCGTTGGCTACATCACAAAATTGACCAAAAACACAGTGTGTCAAACGTCACAGGAACAGGACGAAACTGCAACGAAGACGACGACACGCCGAAGAATCGTCTTCTGTGATATTACCAACAAAATCGGTAAAACCCAATGTGTGGCCAGTATGTCGCCCATTATGTACGCGCATGGGAAGGGGGCAGGAAGGTGAAGGCGAAGACAAGATCCCTCGGCAGCACTCAACTCGCGATCAGGATCATACACAATACGCATGTCGACAGAGTTTGCAGGGTTCATGCGAGATCGGAGACTGTACATCGTTCTTGGTAGCTTGCAGCAGGAGTAGCACAAATAGAAACTGTCTCATCTTCCAGCGTGGCACAGCGGAAATCCATGGATCGTGCTCTTCTCTTCTCTCACTCCACCATGACTTAGTGCTTCGCTTGCGTTGGATTTGCTTTAAAGGGTTGTTTGGAGATTCTGGATCTCGTGGCGAGGACTTTAGGTTTGCAACGCGAGCAGCTCAGGGTCAGTCATACAGACTTCATCCCCACTGCTGCAGGCTCCATCCCGAATGTTGCAGAGTCCATCCCCAGTGATGAGGACTACGATGCAGGCTCCATCCTCAATGACGCAGACTCCATCCCCAGTGACGTAGGCTCCATCTCCAATGATGCGGACTCCATCCCCAGTGATGCAGACTCCATCCCCAGTGATACAAACTCTAGCCTTCGTGACACAAACTCTGTTGCTGCAGTGACTTTGTTCGAGCATTGCCGAGATGCGGCGACGGCTGTGCGTTTGCAATGCGAGCGAGTCAGGATTAACAAATCCTTGTGCAGACTCCTTGCAGACACGTACTCACGCTACCTCCACAGCGACTTTGATTTCACGTATACTAATGAGTGCCAAACCATTTTGACAGAATTAAGACGTGTCATATCGTGTGGCGAGATGTTGGTGGAGGAGTGGACCGACAAGGACTGGTGGATGTCAGTGGTGAGCTCTTCCGATTCCGCGTCGATCAAGGAAAGGGTCGTCCTCCACCTGCACGAGTTTCATTTTTGCGTGCAGGTGCTCAGGCTGATTGCTAGCAACGGTGCAGTCCCAGAGGGCACATGCTTGATACCGCTCGATTTGTCGACGCCAGATGTGGACGAAGCCTCTCAAAGGGACATTGAGAGCTTGCGCAGTGTTCTAGAAAGCTATAAAACGACGTCGTGTCCCCAAGGAGATGTGACTAAGCTTGCAGAAGATGTTCTTAGGAAATTGAGGGCAACTAATTCTGATCATGGATATCTGCACTCGATAGAGTACGATGATGTGAATCTTGTAGCCTTTCTTGGGAAAGGATCATTTGCATCAGTGTTCAAATGTGAATTCCTTGGAGTGAAGGCGGCTGCCAAGGTTTTCAAAACTTCAACCAGCACCACCCCAAGAAGCACTTGGGTTGCCGCAGTGCAGAGAGAAGCAGAGCTACAAGCAAGGTCACGACACCCAAATGTGGTTCAATTCATAGGGTATGCAGCCAGTGAAAAGGGACAGATCATTGTTTCAGAGCTCATGAGCAAGAACCTACGGAATTACTTGGATGAGAATACTCTTGAAGGTGAGACCAGACCTCCACTTTCACTTCTTTTAGCTGTTGATATAATGCTACAGATAGGTGAGGGTATGAAATACTTGCATCAGAGTGGGATGATGCACCGTGATCTCAAGGCCAGTAATATTCTTATCAATGTTGTGGAGAGTAAGGAGTTGTGCAATTCCCCAGCTGTGCAAGTAAAGCTCACAGACTTTGGATTCTCAAAGTTGAAAGAGGCCACCAACTCTACTGTGTTCACCTCAAAGGAAACAGGTGCAACTCTGTGGAGAGCACCAGAGGTATTCAAGCAGAACACACAGAAATACACAAAAGCAGCAGATGTTTATAGCTACGCAATGGTTTTCTTTGAGGTCCTCACTGGGAAGATGCCATGGTGTGACGCCCAAGGTGACCCCACACGACTCATGTCTGACCTTCTTCCAAGTATTCACAGGGGAGAGAGGCCAACTTTACCACCTGATTGTCCTGCACACCTATCAGCATTCATAAGTAAGTGCTGGGCCACAAGAGCTGAAGACCGTCCTCATTTTCCTGAAATCTGCAAATTCTTGTGGCAGTGCAAGGGTCAGATTCTGACATGTTCATATCCTGATCCATCCCCACAAAGCTCTACACCTCAAAAACACACCAATGATGGTGGTTAAGCTGGAAGTATCTACAAGCATTGCCATGCCTAAAGCTGGAAAATAGTTTCAAGGAAGTGGTAGGCTAGCTAGCACAAGTTCGGGGAGCTTCAGTGAGTTTTCAATGCTCAGCTTTGGATATTCAAGCATACATGGGAAAATAGAATGATCTGCAAACTATTGTTGGGTCAACAGCTTGTAGAGCTGACTTCGTGCAGGAACATCTGCGGGTTGCCAATGTTGGTGATTCGAAGGCTGTGATTCCCAGAGGTGGCAAAGCATTCACATCATCACCAACTCAACTAGGGTTGACTGATCTCCTTTCTTCTTTTACTTGTCTAGGTATCATAATTAAAACCCCTGAGATGCCTGTGTGCCTATCCAATCCTTGCTCAACAGCAGCAGCTAGCTGTCAACTACAGAATTCTGTGTTTGATTTGGGCCTGTGTCTGTTCAATGTTTAACAGCATAGGGCTGTCTTTGTGGGTGAACCCTTACCCACTGGGTGAGATGATTAGATACATCATATGTTCTGTCAACATGCTCTTCTTGTGGAGCTCCCTGATAAAACATACTTTCCTCAACATACACCTCCTGGAGTTTGGGCATTTCAACACTCTTTCCTTTGGAAGAATCTGTGTTTGACTGTCCTGTTCTGTCTTATCAGCTTTTTCTTTTGCTGTCTCTCCATGCTCAAATACTTCCTGGCATTTATCCAACAGGATCCACCTCAAAGTGATCCTCTGATCCTCCTCTAAAAATTCTGGTAAAAGACAGCAAGTTCAGCACAATGTGGCATACATCTCAAAGAATGTGGGCCCTGTCAATACCTTGTCACAAATCTGGGATCTAACATCAGTAAGAGTCAGTGCACAGATAATGTCAATGTCCTTCACCTGAATAAATGGTTTGAGGAGCCATTGTTGATTTAGAACCCTACATTGTGTGGTTCAGGATTTGTTGCAGGATCCCTTGCTGCTGAGGATAAGCTTGATGCTGCTGCATAAGTGGGTCTGCTAATGCAGAAAAGGATGTTGGTTCCTGGAGAATGGCCTGCATTGGCATCTGTCAGATTTATCTTGCTGAGTAGTTGATATCTGTGGTTGCATCATGAAATGTTGACAATTAAGAACTCCTTTCCTACCTGTTGGCTGCAGCCCCAGAGCTGAAATGGTTGGCATAACATGAGCACCTTAAGTCCCTTCCTGTCTCCCAAGGCAATGTCTGACTCAGTCACAACAGAGAATTTCTTCTGCATTCTAGACTCTGACAACAAGGGGGGAAAATCTTAACAACAGGGAGCTCTCAGAGGAGTCACTGATTGCACCTGCTGAGAAACTAGCTCATAAAAAACTGGAGGTGCCAAACTTGTCCTTCTGGGTATCTGCAGAGAAAAGCACACATTCCATGTGCATCATGGATGCCAGTGCACCTTGGCATCAATAGTTTGCACGTTCTTGATCCAAGCATGCTCCAAGTTCATGGCACAACAGCTGCATCAGAAAGAGGAAGTGCAATCTTAACTGTGCAGGAAGTGATGAGGCTGGATGATAAGAGCAAATGCAAGTCATATGTATCACTATTTCAGTGTTTCATATGGCATACCTTCATAGCAGTGGGGTGACGCTTCATGCCCCCTTAACGAACATTGATGCTTTCAAACTGGAAGGATGGATGATTCTGAGAGGGCCACTGAAACACTTCAGGAGCTCCACCTACAGAATACACACCGTAACAGATCACTGACAGGGAAGAAGTGCAACAATCTACAATCTCGTAGGTGACATTGCAGTTTTGATAAGTCCAAAAGGTGTGGGGAGGTTACAATTGTTTAAGACTCCTTTATGCATGAAGAAGCTTCACATGTCCCCCACCTTCTCAGATGCCCTCACAGGATAATGTCCTATCACTTCATGACAAGTTAATAGACCAACTACATTTCTCAGCAATTTTGCAATTCTGGTTTTGGCATTTGAACTAATGTGCTCTTCCACATGATGGGACCCACAATCATGCAAATTCCAACCACCAATCCAATGCAATGCCTGGTTGAAAAGCGTGAGAAAGGGAAGAAAATGGAATTGAACTCACTGTAAGACTAGCTACTATAGACTTCATGCCTGAATTGAAATGAACTTGACTGAAATAGGGGATTTAACTGTGGCATACTGCTGAACAGCAGACAGCCCTCCATGTCCAGAAGATAAGGAGGGGCTCCACTGATGCTTACTCCAGATCTGCACACTGCTGATGAGAACTTATAAACACTTTCTGTTCGCACCTTACCATGACCAGAAAACAAGTACTACAAAATGCAGTTAGGAAATGAGTATGTGGCTCATGGCCCAGAGATGCATGACTTATATGCATATGCTTGTCTTTCAAACCAGGACTTGCAAGTTGCATACTGCTGCAGCATGTTCACACGTGACCATGCTCTCAGCCCTTGAGGATGAGGAGTACAGATGCCTGCAGGGCCAGAGATTCATTTTTTATTCTACCTCACGCAAGCCCTGCCAACAAGGATTGCATGGCGGAGCATAGTCACTAATCTCATGCAATCATGATAAATGATAGCCTCCTAGAAAGCTGCACCTTGTCACTGCTGTGATGAAGCTGGCCATTGCACCTTAATGAAGGCAGGTCCATGTTCCACATGGCCCCAGCTTGACATACTCCTGGCAGTTGCAGCAGCTTCGTTGCTCCACATTGAACCTCTGCCAACCCCAAAATCAAACCTGTCCTGCTCTAGACTAAATTGTATTAGAAGAGAACAAAAGATTTACCTTCCAAGCTATGCATACATGCTCAACACCAGGGTCGCCCCCTCTGTTACAACAAGTAAAGGCTCAGAATTACATGAACGATGACCTCATTTCTGTTGGCAAGTCAATGACCTTCTATCTCTCATACCACTTCACTTCAGGGCTAATGTCACTCTGTTCCCCAGTGGATGCTTTCCAACCCCAAGGGCCAAGAATGAACTCCCAAAAATCTTCACCCAAGCTCATGTAACTTCCTAGGTTCCACAAAGATAGTTGGGCTGTGGCTCCATGTATGTGTGATCAGATGTCCATTCTTCAAACCAAAGGATATCTAGACTTTTTCTCTCCCTCTTCTCTATATGTTACTATTCCTCTTTTCCCACATTTTATCATTCCTGCAAATCATTGGGGAAGAAAAACAAAATCTCTGTTGCAAGATGGCAAACCATGGTGTCCATGCGCTTTCTCTACCAAGTGGACTAAATTTAATTCTGCCAAGATTCAGACCAATACTGGTAATTTCTGTGGTTCATTTCTGTCGACTCTATTCGCGTCACACCCCAGAGAATCTGGTGTCGATCCCGCCATTTTTTTGCTGGTACATATAGCCAAAAAGAGAAATTAAAATTAAAGGTGCTCAAATAAATTTAAAAACTGGAGATTTTCAAGAGTCATAATTCAACAAAAATTTAAGAGGCCTCTCATGATTTCTATACATGGTTCAGGTAGGTAACCAATAATATGGAAGGATGTTTTAAAATATCTAATTTCATATTTATGTTGTAGCCACATTTGGCTAAATCTTTCTATGGATGATCGCCACAACAGAAAATTGACCAAAAACACAGTGTGTCAAAGCTCATATAAAGAGGACGAAACTGCAATGAAGACGACGAAAAGCGGAAGAATCGTTCTCTGTGATCTGACGGACAAAATCGGTAAAACCCAATGTGTCGGCAGAACGTCGCGCATTATATACGCACAGGGGGAAGGGGGCAGGAAGGTGAAGGCGAAGACAACATCCCTCGGCAGCACTCAACTAGCGATCAGGATCATACACAATACGCATGCGGGCAGAGTTCATGTGAGATCGGAAACTGTACATCGTTCTGCGTAGCTTGCAGCAGGAGTAGCAGAAATAGAAACTGTCTCATCTTCCAGCGTGGCACAGCGGAAATCCATGGATCGTGCTCTTCTCTTCTCTCACTCCACCTTGACTTCGTGCTTCGCTTGCGTTGGGCTTGTTTTGAAGGGTTGTTTGGAGATTCTGGATCTCGTGGCGAGGACTTTAGGTTTGCAACGCGAACAGCTCAGGGTCAGTCATACAGACTCCATCCCCAGTGATGCAGGCTCCATGTCCAACGTTGCAGAGACCATCCCCAGTGATGAGGAATACGATGCAGGCTCCATCCTCAATGATGCAGACGCCATCCCGAGTGACGCAGGCTCGATCTCCAATGATTCAGACTCCATCCCCGGTGATACAAACTCTAGCCTTCGTGACACAAACTCTGTTGCTGCAGTGACTTTGTTCAAGCATAGCCGAGATGCGGCGACAGTTGTGCGTTTGCGATGCGAGCGAGTCAGGTTTAACAAATCCTTGTGCAGACTCCTTGCAGACACGTACTCACGCTACCTCCACAGCGACTTTGATTTCACATATACGAATGAGTGCCAAACCATTTTGGTAGAATTAAGGCGTGTCATGTCGTGTGGCGAGATGTTGGTGGAGTAGTGGACCGACAAGGACTGGCGGATGTCAGTGGTGAGCTCTTCCGATTCCGCGTCGATCAAGGAAAGGGTCGTCCTCCATCTGAACGAGTTTCTTTGTTGCGTCAAGGTACTTAGGCTGATCGCTAGCAACGGTGCAGTGTCAGAGGGGACATCCTTCATGCCGCTTGATTTTTCGATGCCAGATGTTGAGGAAACCTCTCGAAGGGACGCTCAGAGATTGGTCAGAATCGTAGAAGGCTACAAAGCGAAGTCAGTTCCCCAGGGAGCTGTGGAGAAGCTTGCAGAATTAGCGCTCGACAAACTCTCGGGAACCACGTCTGACCCTGGACATCTCCAATCGATAGAATATGATGATGTGCAACTTGCAGGAGGCGTTCTTGGGATGCGAGGATATGCACCAGTGCTCAAATATAAATTCCATGGACGGATGGCAGCTGCAAAGATTTTCGCAACCTCAGACACCAATAGGGTAGAGGGAGAAGTGAAGCTACAAGCAAGGTTCCGACACCCAAATGTGGTTCAAATCATAGGACATGCAGTCAAGCAAAACCAGCATATCATTCTTATGGAGCTTCATGGACATGGACCTCCAGCGGTACTTACAAAAGAATGTATGTGAAAGTCAATCTAGACCTCCACTTTCACTGCTTCTAGCTGTGGATATAATGCTACAGCTAGCAGAGGCCATGAAACTACTTGCACAAGAGTAGGGTGATGCACCTAGATCTCAAGTCCGATAATGTTCTTATAAATGCTGTGATGAGTAATGAGTCATATATTTCCCCATCTGTGCAAGTAAAGCTCACAGACTTTGGATTCTCAAAGTTGAACCTGAACAACTCAAGGTTAACAAAGTATGTGGGTTCTCGGCTGTGGATGGCACCTGAGGTGGGTACTTTGCAGTGGATGGCATCTGAGGTAGGTGAGGATGAGAAGAACACAGAGAAATACACAAATGCAGCAGATGTGTATAGTTTTGCAAGGGCTTTCTTTGATGTCCTCACTGGGAGGTTGCCATTTGAAAGCGGCAAACTAGGCATCTTCATCAGATGGTTCTCAAGGGGGAGAGGCCAATTGTACCACCTGATGATTATTGTCCTGTGCATGTATCTGCAGTTATAAAGAAGTGCTGGGCCACAATGCCTGAAGACCGTCCCCAGTTTCATGAAATCTGTCAAATGTTGTGGCAGTGCAAGGCTAGGATTTGGAGCCATTCTTCTCCTCATTCCTCTCCCTGGAAGTCAGAGCCTCAGACACACAGAAATGATGGTGCTGACATTGGAGGCATTGTCACAACAGGCAACAGTGAAAATTTCTTTCAAGGCCCTGGAATGATGTCTAACATCAGTGCATGGATCTTCAGGCCAACCATAGAATATAATGATGTACAGCTTACAATCGAGTATCTTGGGCAGGGAGATTATGCATGTGTGTTCAAATGTCAACTCCATGGAGAGATGGAAGCTGCCAAGCTGTTCTGTACCTCAAACATTATTGAGGTTAAGGCAGTGAAGAATGAAGCAAAACTACTAGCAAGCTTGCGACACCCAAATGTGGTTCAATTTGTAGGGTATGCAGTCAAGGAAAATCAGCATTATATTATTACAGAGCTCATGAGCAAGGACCTGTGGATGTATCTCAAGGAGAATGCTCCGCTGTCACTGCCTCTAGCTGTCGATATAATGCTACAGATAGCGGAGGGTATGAAATACTTGCATGAGAGTGGAGTTATGTACTGTGATCTCAAGGCCGATAATGTTCTTATAAATGTTGTGGAGAATGAATCATACATTTCCCCATCTGTGTAAGTAAAGCTTGCAGACTTTGGCATGTCAAAGTTGAACTTGAACAACTCTAGGTTCACCACAATGGAGGTGGGCACAGCTCAGTGGAGAGCACCTGAGGTATTTCAAGATGAGCAGAACACAGAGAAATACACAAATGCAGCAGATGTGTATAGCTTCACACTGGTTTTCTTTGAGGTCCTCACCGGTGAGGTGCCATTTACCAACATATCAAAATCTCAGATTCTTGGAAAGATTCGCTGTGGGCACCTGATGATTATTGTCCTGTGCATGTATCTGTAGTTATAAGGAAGTGCTGGGCCACCATGCCTGAAGACTATCCCCAGTTTCATGAAATCTGTCAAATGTTGTGGCAGTGCAAGGCTAGGATTCTCAGCCATTCTTCTCCTCATTCCTCTCCCTGGAAATCTGAGCCTCAGAAGCACAGAAATGATGGTGGTGACATTGGAAGCATTGTCACACCAGGCAACAGTGAAAATTTGTTTCAAGGCCCTCAAATGATGGCTAAGATCAGTGTGTGGAACTTCTGGGCAACCATAGAATAGAATGATGTACAGCTTACAATTGAGTATCTTGGGCAGGGAGATTATGCATGTGTGTTCAAATGTCAACTCCATGGAGAGATGGCAGCTGCCAAGCTGTTCAATACCTCAAACACTATCAAGGTTAAGGCAGTGAAGAACGAAGCAAAACTACTAGCAAGCTTGTAACACCCAAATGTGGTTCAATTCGTAGGGTATGCAGTCAAGGAAAATCAGCATTACATTACAGAGCTCATGAGCCAGGACCTGCGGATGTATCTCAAGGAGAATGTTCCACTGTCACTGCCTCTAGCTGTCGATATAATGCTAGAGATAGCGGAGGGAATGAAATACTTGCATGAGAGTGGAGTGATGCACCGTGATCTCAAGGCCGATAATGTTCTTATAAATGTTGTGGAGAACGAGTCATACATTTCCCCATCTGTGCAAGTAAAGCTCACAGACTTTGGCATGTCAAAGGTGAACTTGAACAGCTCTAGGTTCACCACAATGGGGGTGGGCACAGCTCAGTGGAGAGCACCTGAGGTATTTCAAGATGAGCAGAACACAGAGAAATACACAAATGCAGCAGATGTGTATAGCTTCGCACTGGTTTTCTTTGATGTCCTCAGCGGTGAGGTGCCATTTGCCAACATATCAAAATCTCAGATTCTTGGAAAGATTCGCTGTGGGAAGAGGCCAATTTTACCACCCCATGACTACTGTCCTGTCCACCTATCTGCATTCATAAAGGAGTGTTGGGCCACAAGGCCTGAAGACCGTCCTAAGTTTCCTGAAATCTGCCAAAGGTTGTGGGAGTGCAAGGATACAATTTTGAGCCATTCCACTCCCAATGCCTCCTCCCAAAACTCTAGACCATGAAAAGGGTCACACATACACAATGTGCAACTGAGTTCGCAGATTTCAAACTCTCAAAGGTAGATGAATCTGGTTAGCATGCAGTAGAAGTAGAAAAACTGAGTTAGTATTGTCTCATGTTTGAAAGGTTGCTGGAGCTAGAAGTCAGATACATGCTCCAGTGTTGTCTCACTAGACTGTGACATCATCTCTATCTTGGGTAAAATAAGTTTGGCATTTCTCACTACACCAAGATATCATGTTTTTGTGAGGTCAGCTTTGTTTTGACATTTCATTGCCACATGGAGCCTGTGGAACTGATTACAAGCACTTGGAGAGGCTCTTGTTCTGATTACAAGCCCTTTTGTTTGTGAATAGTTAGATAAAGCATGAAGCAAATTATTGGTACAATTCCTTACATAATCTTAGAGGTTGGTTAGCAAAGTGAGCAAGCCAGAGTTAGCCTCAGAAATTTATGCCTTGAATGGACTGACTAGAACCAGTGGAGGTCAGGAATCAGCTCATCTCATTGTATGTGAATGTAGCATTCCATCACCACCTACAAAGAGATTCTTGTTTGCAGCCAGGTGTTGATGTTGATTGTTCCAATTGTGTAACTCCAGACAAGAGGCTGATTGCTATCAATGATGCAGAGCTAGACCAAGAATGTTCTTGTAACTGTTTGTCAAGAGTAAGCATTGACACATATTGTTGTCTGGGAATGTTGAACTCACTGACTTTGGCATTTCACAAACTTTAACCCTGACAAATCTAAGTTCACCTCAATGCAATTTTACTACTCAACGGAGTGCACTGGAGGTATGACAAATGTGCCAAACACAAACAAATGAACTAAAAACAGCTGCAAATAGCATTGCAATGTTTTCTTGAGTTACTTACAGGAGAGGTGATGGCATTTGCCTACATACCACAGTCTGAGGTTCTTTGAGGTGTTTGACGAAGGGAGAGGTTGCTTTACCATTTGTACCACTGCCATTGGTGGGTTTTTTAACAATACTAAGAGTGGATCTTATTGGGAGGAGGTAGATCCTGTTCTTCATCGGGAATTATGCTCCTTCATGGGGGTTTACACATTGTCATCATGCCTTCATCAAGCATTTTCCACGCCTTCATTGAGCAGCCTTTGTGCATGCAACACCCTCAGTCTGAGGCATTCCCAAAATAACAGGCCCTTCAGGCCTCTCTGGCCTCAGGGGACCAGTATTTTGGCTACAACCCAACCCTGGGGCATTACCCTACAGATAAATAACTGTCCGGCCACAAGGTTCAAGAGCATCCCCAGCTTCAAGGGATCTTGTTATTCTTCTTTTCGTGGAAGAAACAGAAACATCCCCCACAATCCCAATTGCTGCAAAATCTGATGCCAAAGCTCCAATGATGCAGGTAATACAAGTCAACTGTGTGATTGTATTCTTCGACCTTCAACACATAAATCACACCAAAGATCACCAATAAAATTAGCAACCCCAAATTCCATCTCCAAGCTCAAAAGACTTTCTTGACATTGAAAGCCTCCATGAAACTTACACAACAAGCTCCTCCCATTCAACCAGCCACAAGGATATGGACCACTAACCTGAACACCATTGAATGTAAAATACTCTGTAATCAGTAGAATCATTTGAGCAAACAAAACTTGCACTGAATAGCATTATGAGTACCTGCTTATCCCCATCAAAGTAGGAAAAGCCTGCACTGTTAGACCTATTGAGAACACCAGAGCACTACATTTCAGAAAGCACCACATAATGCCACCATTACTCCCCACTTTTAATCCCTCAAGAAGAGACCACTGATTGTCAATATGGAACATGTCACGGCCATCTGCCACATTACTTGCTCCATGCAATCCAAGGTGAGCCAATCAAACCACTTTAAGTTTCTTCAAGAAAGCTCACAAATGTCCAAAACTTTGAATGCAAATGTACACTCAGAAGAAACCTGGAAGACCCTCACTGCAAAATAAGTGATTGTCTGCTAATATCAAGTTCAAAAGTGTCATTTTGAGACCTAATCATCCTCATCAACAACCTTTGTGCCAAGGTTGACAAAACCTTCAGGTGGCACCTCTGCAACAGTAACCTATGAGTACAGCTCCTTCTTTGCAGCCTCATCATCATTCCATGTCCTTGCCATGCGGAACAAACCTGGGTGGGCACATTCCGTACACCTCAGCTCCAAATGTGTTTGTTGAGCTTCACATCCAACCTCACATCACTAGTTCCCATGACCTTCTGGGCAAACTTTGCAGATCTCATTGATTGCCTTGGGATCTTTCTTCTTGAATGTGCTGTGTTGACAATCAGCACATATCAACAAGAATTAAGACCTGGGAACTCACTTCTACAATTCTCAACAAATCACAATGGAGCAATCACATACTTGGATACATTGCTGTCAACTGAGAATATGCTGCCTTGACAGGTGCACTGCATACAGTACAAGCAAACCAATCTGGACTGACAGAATCAACATTTGATAAAGTTCCCATCTCCTTGTCAAGGACATTATTATTAAGAAACAAATTAAAGACCACCATGCTGTAATAATTTTCTTTTATATAGGTCGCACAGCTTACTGCAGCAGAAAGAGAAAAGGATTCTCCAGAACATCACCAAATTACAGACTGAGACCTCCAAAGGCTCTCGTGACAAAATGAGCTATACACTTTCAAGGAGGAGGAATTCTCACATAAACACTGGTTAGTTTTACTCTACAGTATATACTAGAGCCTTGAAAAGATCCAATACCCAGAGCTTTCAACCAAAAGCAGGGGAGACCAGTGGCCACTAATTGTCCAATACAATATTGCGCCATATCACAGAATATCTTCCACCCAGCCCTACTGATGGTTGACGGCAATCCCAAAAGGCGAGGAGGAGCAAATTGAAACCCACTATTTACGAAAGATGAAAAGACTGATGTATGCCCAAAAGGATTGTGCCCCAGCCAATCCTTCGTGAACAGAGTTGGAAGAACAAGGATGACCGTGAACAAAAATGATGACCATTGATGGAAACAGTACAGGGATGGAGGTCAAGCAACAAGTCCCAATTTCTATTATGAAAAATGGTAGCTATGTCTACCTCAACTGACAACCACAGAGGCATAGGCAATCAAATACTGACGTGACCTCCTGTACCGCTGACCCATTTGGCGTAATACACACAATTACAAACGAAAATAGACCCTACTCTCTCCCATGCTCTGTCATCTCACATCTACCCCAAAACCGACAATCCACCGTTCCAAGAAGCGCATAGAACACAAGGCTACATGATTACGACTTTTGAAAGATCCATAAGACAAAGAAGCAACAACCGCTTCACGTTTAAAAACACATAGAAGTTCAGAAACGGGCAAAGGAGTTCACAAAAGGAGGTAAACGTTCCAGAAAAGAAGTCCGACGATCCTGATAGATTAGATCGTTGAAGCATCACCAAATCCCGAGAGAGGAAAAAGAAACAAAACCGAAGAAGCACGAAAACATTTGCTCTGAAATATTTTGGCAAGTTCACTTTACCGGTTTCCCAACTCCACTTTGCTAAATTGCCAAGGTCCCAATGCTATTTTTCTATTTGGCTCTTTTGCCAAGTTACTTTACCTGTTTCTCAAGTTCACTTTGCAAATGGGAAACTCCACATTGCTCAATTATCAAGTCCAGTTGCCATGTCCGCATTTCCAAGCCACCAATTCCACATCGCCAAGTCAATATTGCCAAATTGCCAAGTCCAGTCCACCCTGTGGAGTGCCCAATTGAGATTGAGCTGCCCAAAAAAAACATTCCGAGCTGTCCAATGCCAGAATATTTTTTCCGGTCCATCAAAACTTCTGCCCAAAAAACTGAAACTGCCCCTGTTTTTTTCACAGGCTGCATCATCACCCCACCCTCTCCACCGCCTTCCTCTTTTTCTTCCTTCTCTCTCTCTCTCTCTCTCTCTCTCTCTCTCTCGTTTTGGTTGGGGGCTGACTTGATGGCTCTTTGAAGCTTGAGAGGAGCCCTTTCAAAATTTAAACTTTCCTCTGAAACTTGCTGAACTTGATTGCCATTCAAGGGTAACTCTTTGTCCTACAGAGGCATTGTGGGAACACCTTCTGAGCGGGTATAGGCTTCGAAGAATCAAAAGTTGGCTGAATGGATAAGGGTATAGGTTTGGGTGTAAGTTTTTTATTGCTCCAAGCTAATGGATGGGTTGTTTTGAAATCTACTCATCTATTTGTTGGGTTTATTCTCAAAATATGAATGTTGGGTAACAGATTTAACCATGTCTCTATATCATTTTATTCTTTCTGGGTTGTTACTTGCCTTTTTGTGTCACAACGTTTCATAGTGATATGAAACGTAAAAAACACTAAATATGACTAATTTTTTAAAACAAAATTTGTTTGATAAACATATAAATAATTTGCTTCAATTCCTTTAAATCTTATTAAAATAAGATTTGAAAAATTATGCAATGATTGATTAAGATTAAACATGTCAATTTTTTAATTAATATTAATATTAATATTAAATTATTTTTTGAGATATAAATGTTTTTAATTAATTTGATGTTATTTTAAACTTTCAATATAGCTTTGGTGAAGATTTAACAACAAAAATCATGATGAAAGTCATTTTTCATTTATTTTCTCTTTTGTTGTTGCTGTTTTTTATGTAATAATTTTTTTATTATTGCCTTGAGATAGTAGATATGCATGTATGATTTTAAGTTTTACCAAGCATGCATGGGGCCAACACAATTAATTTATAAAGTCGGGTGGGGGTACAATGGGGTTTATAGATGAAAATTTAAGGAAAGCAAAGCAGTTAAGGTATTTTTATTTTTTTTCTTTTTGCATAGGTTTGGTTTTTTTTATTATGGGATTTCAATAGGTATAAGGAGTGGATAATTCAATTAGATTGAAAGAATTACAAGTTATAAATGGAGTTTTAAGAAAAAGGGACGAGGGGTTAAGATTTCTTTTTCTTTTTCAAAAGGGCTTTTTTTTTTTGGGTGAGGAGGGGAGGATGGGATAATTCCACCCCTTTCCAAAAGAAGGTTTTTCTTAACAAATTGGGATAGGTGAATTTTATTTGGGATGGGGACTAACCAAAGGGTTGTTTCTTGGGTGGCATGGGAAGGAGAAGTTTGGTTGTTTTTCAAGGTAGGAAGGTGGGATTTTTAATTTTTTCCAATGAATTATTCTTTTGATGGTGTGGGATGGGGGTGTTTGGCGAAAGTGGATGTGTATTTTTATTTTTATTTCCTTTTGTGATATGGTGATTTAATGAAGATTTTTTCTTGAAGAAATATTTTATAAAAATGAATATCTTTTTTTTGGGGAATGGAAAAAATTCAACACAAAAACTTCATTTTCAAAATCTAACTAAAAGAACAAAAAATATTTTGTTTAAAATTGAACATTTAATACATTTAACCAAAAAAAAGAAAAAAAATGAATTTTAACTTTTTGTGTCTAAGTTTTTTTATGTGCATGAGAAAAAAAGTTGGCATTTAACAAATAATAATAATATATTTAAGTGAAATGAAAATAATGGTTAAATAGTGGAGAAAATTTTAAGGTTTATGTATTAATATCTTTCAAATCTAACTTGAGATATTTAAAGTTTGAGTGTAAGAATGAGGTGCATAATTCAAATTCATAAGATGCCAAGGGTATTGATGTCTTGTTCATTGTTAGACCATAATTTAACCATCAAACCATGATAATGATCCTTTATTGTTTAGTTGAAATTGACCATAGTCAAAATTACTTAAAACCAATATAAAGTAGAAAAAGGTTTAGGGTTAGGTTTAAGTTAGGTCTTTGTCCCATATAAATATAATAATGTATGTTTGTTGTCTTTCTTTTTACACATCAAGAGCAATGTGTTTAGTTCAAGCTTTCACCATTTGTTGACTATTTTGTTGTTTCCTTTGCAAGTACATGTTTTTGCAAGTGTATGTTTTGCAACTTTTAGTTTTGTCAACTGTTATTTCATTTGTTTGTTGTCAAATTCATTTTTGGTAAATTTTTCTTTCCTTTTTTTACACAATGGTTGTTATTACAATGAAGGAAATTAAATTAGTTGTTGTAGTGGATGATTTAGATTTTAGAATTAAAGATGTTACATTTGAAGCAAAGGTGTTGAATAGGTATGGCACCTTTGATCGAATTGCAAATAGGAGCATGGAAGATCCAAGCTATGCATATTTGCATTGTGATTTGTTGGATAGGGCAGCTCTAACCATAATCACTTTGAGGGTGAAATCACTTTATATAAAAATGCATGAACAATAATTACAAAAAGGCATGTTTGTGAGGGTGGAATTTTTTTGCATTAAGTCAAAGTCTAAAAGAGGTTTTGAAAAGGGTGACATGCATGTTGTATCCCAATTGAATCAACAATCATTGTGTTGTCAATTCATGCATTCCAACTTGAATTATTTTTTATTTTTTTCACATGGATTCCATTACAGAATTCAGGAGTTCTATTTAGAGTTGGAGGTCTACTACCATTGTTATCATCATCATTAGTGTAAAGGGAGTAGGGGATAGTAAAGGTGAAAATCAATTGTTGATTGTAGATGGAAAAGCTGAATTTGACCAAGACGTTCTTGCTCTTGGTAACAATTTCAAAACAAGATATGAACAACTTATTAAGGCGTACAACGGAAGCCATTGTGGAATGGTTTTAATAAAAAATGTGACAACAACAACAAAAGGAGATCGATATTTGAAAGCACAACATTACACAATTTTAGTTGATTATAGATGGAAAAGGTAAATTTGACCAAGACGTTATTGCTCTTGGTAACAATTTCAAAACAAGATATGAACAACTTATTAAGGCGTACAACAGAGGCCATTGTGGAATGGTTTTAATAAAAAATGTGACAACAACAACAAAAGGAGATCGATATTTGAAAGCATAACAATACACAATTTTAACAAAGGTTGTGGATGAAGCTACTTGAACTTGTCTTCTACAGTTACACAACAAATTATCAAATGTTCAATCTACATTCAAAGAGGTCAATTCCTATCCTTTCCTTTCCATCATTTTATTTTTTCAAATTTCCACCTAAAACATCAAACAAAACCTAATGTTCATCTCATGATCAATTATGAAAACTACTTTTGTTTTTTTGTTTTCCATTATATTTGGGTCTCTTTTTTTATTAAAAGAGGAATCTCTTTCGAAAGAAGAAAATAGGGTTGGGCACCCAAATCTCCTTAGAACCTTGGCCAAAAAAAAAAATGATTGAAATTAAATCGCGAAAGACAACCTAATGGCCACCATGTCATTTTTTTTCCCTCACTTGGAGACTTGGTGGCCATTAAATTGTTCCATGCTAAATTGCAAAAGACAATATGGTGCCATTAGATCGCGTTTTTTTTTCCCTTCTCTTGGAGACTTAGTGGCCACCAAATCATTCAACATTGGATTACGACAGACGACCCAATGGCCACTAAGTTTCCAAGTGAGAAAAAAAAACTTTGTAGTTTTATGAGGGACGGTCTAATGGCCACTAGGTCCCCAAGTGGAAAAAACATGATGTAATGGCCACCAAATCATCCCTCGCAATTGAATGATGGATGATCTAGCGGCCACTAGGTCATCCCTCACAATCTACATTCAAACATTATTTTTTTTCTGCTTAGGTAGTAAGGAAATTCCTATGCATAACTCAATTTTGAATAATTTTAAATGCAACATTTTGTATGTGAAACAATTTTTCAATAAAAGTAGTTTTTCAATGAAAGCACATTTCAATGGAAGTAGTTTTTTAATGAAAGCAATTTTTCAATGAAAACCATTTTTTTAATGCAAGCAATATTTCAATGAAAACCACTTTTTTAATGCAAGCAATTTTTTCAATACAAACAATTTTACTAGAAAATGTTTTTTCAATGAAAGTAGTTTTTCAATGCAAAGATTTTTTTAATGAAAATAGTTTTTCAATGCAAGTAGCTTTTTCAATGTAAGTAGTTTTTCAATGTAAGCAATTTTTTTTTATGAAAGTAGATTTTCAATGCAAATGATTTTCCAATATGAATAGTTTTTCAATGTAAGCAATTTTTCAATGATTTTTTTTAATATGTGAAAATTTTAATACAATTTTTTTATGATTTAATTTTTTTTCAATGCTAGCAATTTTTCAATTCAAAGAAGTTTTCCATCTAAATAATTTTCCAATATAATTTTTTTTTCAATGCCAAGAATTTTCCAAAAGAAAAAAAGTAAATAGTTTTGAATGAATCATCAATTTTATCTTTTTTGAATGTGTTCATGTGGGAGCCATGCTTTTGTTTATATAGATTTTCATTAAATTGAAGTTAATAATAATGGAAACACCTTCATTAAATCTTGTTGATTCATCATTTGAACATGTATTACATTCATATGGCTTTTATTTAGTTTCAACATACAAATATAAAATAGGCAAATTTTATTATTATTATATATCTTATTTATTGGATAGTCATTTATCATCTTTTGAATTGAAACAAAATAACACGACACATTTAAATCAATTTTTATTATTGAATACAACAAAAATTTAACAATGTTGTATTCGAGAATTACATCCAAGTTTTTTGTTTGATTTACATCAAGGCATGGTCATAAATGAACATCAATATGTGACAAAAATGGCATTAAATGCTAGTATGGGAGGTTTATGGGGAGATTTCACTGCAATGTTTTGGATAACTAAATATCTACAAAGGTCAATTTACATTTGGAATAAAGTATCAAAACACATTATGTCTCCATGTGGCATGAATTTTTAATCTATCCCCTACAATTTATCTAGCGTACAGTTTTCAACAGTTTGAACCAATTCAATATGTTAATGGTCTATCTAGGTTTTCACATACTTTTAAAGTTAACAATTCAAATTTAACATAGATTTAAATGATTTTCCATCTCTTTCGGATTCAATGATGCAACAACTTCTTATTTAATTATCGCAACTAACTATATGTTTTTATTGGAATGAAAACTTCGATTTTCCATTAATGGACATTTTGAAAAATAATTGGGATTCACCATTGGAGTATGTTGTTTCATTGTTCAACATTTCTTGTAATAGAAATATAACTAAAAAGAACTTAGAAATTGTATTCAATACTTACAATACTTTTTTGAAAGACAACACAATAGTTTGTGCCAATGAGATTTTGTTTAATCCTTTCACTTTAATTCCCCTTATCAAAGTTTTAAAAAATCCCAAAATTAAGATGGAACATTCCCATTTAATTGTTGAGCTTAATGTAACACAATATATACAATTTTAATTAATTAATTTCTTGATTGGGCACTTATTACAACAATGTTTCTGAATTATTAGAGGTTTGTTTAAATCTAACTTATTACACAAAAACATTTAAATCCATCAACATGTTTCCAAATATTAAAAGAACAAGATCACAAATTATGAATCACATGAAATATATATATACAAAAAAATCACGAAAATATTTCATAAATGACAAAGTTTAGTCATCATGTTCAATGCATTCTAAAAGAAATTAAAGAACCAATTCTCACACAACAACTTCTTGCAAAACATGATGTTCAATCAAATAAAATGGAACACAATATTAATATAAAGGAAAATACACATAATTCAATATACATTGAAATTTATAATAAACAAATCTAAGATGTTCCCATAATTCCACGTTTTAGTCATGAAAGGTTATAAATTTTAAAACAACTCAAATGTTTTTCAAATCAATTGTTAGAATAACTTTCTATATACTTTTGAATTCAAATAGAACCTAGTTCAACATCATACATATGTACAATTTGTTTGCGTAATATTAGTGAAAATAAACCACCCTTATATCAAATACAAAATAAAATTTCTATAAACAAAATTATTCCATGAGTCCAGAAATTAACACAATTATAAGAATGTCTTATTTCAAAACGTTTTGTTTTTATTAAAATTTATAAACTCCAAGGGAATGGCTAATATAAGATGCATGATAATGTTATTAATGTCCCTACAAATTTGGGTCAAACTCAATCAATACTATCATGTTTACCACATGATGGTGCAACAATAGGTGTGCTTCTTAAAAGACATCTTGAATACAAATTACCTCATATGTTAGAAAATGTTTGTCTAAATATGGTGATGGTGGGTGAACGCACACTAAGGTGGCTCATTTTTTGTGTCATGATGTCATTTTTGTAGAATGCCCCTTCTTTAGACACTTGTAATGAACAATAAAATTAATAAAATTGAAAATTGATTATACATTAATAACTTGATTATGAAAATACCTACGTAATTACTTTTCAATAAAAGTACATTTACTTTTCACAATGGATTTTTGAAGTACAAAAATGTGGACTGGTCGATAAATTGGATTTGTAGAAAATAATCAAATAATACATTTTTATGTGAATTTTTTTGCTCAAAAATCATAATCAAATTTTAATTAGGGACTTTTGAATGGTCAAAATTGAACCATATTTTCATAAGTCCTTAACATAGTTGGTTTTTTTTCAAATTTCAATTTTTTTTTCTTTATAGGTGTATATATTTGGAATATGTAGGTGGGTTTTTATTAATATGATTTATATATTTTTTAGTACATGGACTTTATTACCATTGAACCCATGATACGAGAAAAAATTCAAAAAATTAACATTGTAAAATGGACTTTTGTGGATTTTTGTTTTTTCAAAAAGTGAACTACCTTAGCATTCACCTTAATCGCTTTACAAGAATTAATTGAAACACCATTATACAAAGATTGAATGTTAACATTCATCATCAATGGGCAAGTTTGTTTATTTTGCATATGAATTCAAAATATCAACTTCCTACTTATAATAATGCATCATTTTATAATTCTGATTATGACAATGAAAAAATACATTGTACACTAATAGATTCAATGATACATAATTTTTTCGATGCTCCAAAAATAATGGATTCTATCAAAATTATATATTTTATTGCCCCAATTCAAAACTTTCACCCTTTGGGTTTATTTAAAAATAAAAATTAAGAATAATTAAATTTTCCAACATTGTTTTATGGGGAACCTCGACAATTTTCTAAAGGTTTTTCATATCAACAAATAACTCAATGGGAATTATTTCATAAATTTGGAGATTTTTCAACAAATATTTTAAACCTTTTTTTTTAAGTTCCTAAAGTTTCCATCCAAAAAGTCATTGGTTTTGGTTGGGTGGGAATACAAAAAGGAAAACTATGTGGTAGAATTTAAAAAACTTATCAAATACGAAATAGACCAAATTTAAATAATATCTTCAAATCATATTTAGGTTATCATGATTTGGAAAGTTTGTATAATTCACTTGATTGTTTTGAAAGGTTGCGAAAAAAATATTTGTAATGATTCAACAACTTGGTCCTCCAGCATTTTGTGTCACTTTTACATTTGTTGAAAGATTATGGGATCCTTTCATTAAAGCTTTACACACATTACATGCTTCAAGATTAAATCTCCGAAATAAAATAAAATACCTCCAATTTGTTCATATATCAGAATTAATATGAATTGACCCTATCACACATGCAAGATATTACAATCATAGAACATATTATTTTCACAAACTTATCACAAAAGATCATTCTTTTTTTGGGTATATTTTTGATTTTTTTTTGGTCAATGAATTCCAAAATCATGGGAGTGAACATGAACATGGACTTTTATGGATAAAAATTGCACCTATGTATGGAATGCACACAAATGAAAAAATTGAAAAATTTGTAGACATTTATATTTCTTGTGATGTATCATTGTTACCAAACCCATTACAAAATGCACAACAACATCAACACACACGTACATGTAAGAAAAAAACTATTTTGTTTGTAAATTTCATTACCCATTGCTTCCTATGCATGAAATAAAAAACTTATAATTTCTTTAAATAAATGGAAATTATCCATTTTCACAACAATACCTCCAAAAAAAAAGATTTTTTTTTCAATATTTAAAAGATTTAAAATAAAAATGATGATATATCATATTTTGAAGATCTAAATTTTTAAAACTTTGATGAAAGTATATATATATATTAAGTTTGAAAAGTAAATGAACAAAGTTTCACATTTTCTTAAAATGATTTCCTAAAAACATAAAACTAATGCATTTAATATATCTGTTGCTCATTTGTGGTTTGCAAATACATATATTCAATTTATCTTGGACCCATATGCAAATGCAACATATTGCACATCATAGATGACAAAAATAGATAAATCAATAACATTAGAACTACATTCAATCATAAAAAATGTATTGCAAATAATATAGATGCAAATACAAAAACTCAAAAGTTAGATAATGTTTTTTTTAATGCCCAACAAATGTTTGTTCAACTTGTTGCTTACCTTGGGCTTTTTTTACCGTTATATTATTCATTTCAAACATTTCAATTCATAAATACTTCTTCTTTTCAAGAACATGCTTTTTTGTTAAAATCACAAGTTACATTAAATGAATTGGAACCAAATTCAATTGATATAATGTGTTCATCAATCATAGACAAATATATTAATCATTTTAATCAATGCGAATAGTTGTCATTAACAAAATTTAATTATTTTATAATATTTTTAAAAATTCAAAACACCACAAACCCAAAATTATTAAGTTTCTAAACTATAATAAATATAAAGATATTGAAAATTGGTTGAGAGAACAACTTTTATTGTATTCACCATTTCAAAATTCAAAAAATTCCCAACTTGGAACTAATGCAACTTAACATGATGTATATTGTCAACAACATGATGACATTTCTAAAATTAAATCTATTTTCAACAACCAAATGCCATATCCAAATACAAAAAAAATGGATGATTTAATAGATTCAAAATTGAAACCATTATGTTCAACTAACATTTGGATTGACAATATAGATAATGAAATAAATGATCCACATCCTACAATTCCTATAACAAAAAAAATCAATATTGAATGTTATGATTTATAATCTAACATTCTTATTCAATCATGTAATGGATCAAACCAAAAATCACAATTTTTAAAAGATAAAAAATTTCAGAAAATCATCATATTCCATGGTGATGGAAAAATTCGAATATCGTGGTTTACGTAGACAACTAAATGAAGAACAAAGATTAATATATGATGATGTTATGCATAGAAATCAATTGTAATATGATACACCAAGATGTTTATTTTCGACAAGAGGTGCTAGAATTGGAAAACAATTACATTGAAATTCATAATTCAAGGATTATTACTATTATACAATAGAGACATATTTCCTGACTTAACAAAAATCAAAGCTTTATTTATGGCATCAATAAGTAAAACTAGTTTCAATATTGATGGTTTAACAATACATTCAACATTGAACATACCTATTGAACAATCTTTATTTAGTTTACCAAACTCATCATCAAATTCATTAAATAGGTTTACATGTTGATAGGAACAATTACAACTTGTTGTGATAAATGAAATATCATTTATTGGTGTTAGAATGTTTAATGTTACAAATAATAAGCTAAGATCCATAAAACACATTCAAAACAAAATTTTTAGTGGTGTTGATGTTCTCATGATAGGCGATTTCTATCAAACACCCCTATGAAAGATAGTTTGATCTTTCAAAATATCAAAGATAATGTTAATGCACTAACACCAATTTTTTTGCAAACATATGTCCAATGTTATGAACTAAATAAAATTATGTGACAATTTTTATAAAAACTTTGAACAAATTTGGTACTGCAATAGAAAATACAAAAGATATTGAATTTATAAATTCAAATTGTAATCAAGAACCACCCATCTATTTTATTATTCCGTATTTATTTTATACAAATAAACATGTGAAAAAACACAATGAAAATGTGTGCATTAACACATTAAGTCCCACATTTATTTTCAAACCAATGGACATCAATTATCAATCATACCCACTATTTTACAAGCTTTCAAATGATCCGAATAAAACTACAAGCACAAATTTATAAATTCATTGAAGTATTCATATATTTCAATCCATGATGGTCATGGGTTAATGATGAAATATGACATACACATGCACTTAGATTCTTTCAATATAATAATTAGTGATGGTTCAAAATATATAGCAACAATTTTTAATACTAACCACAAAAAGCAATATATATTGTATGTGTTTATAAAGTTCATTCATGTTCAATTTTTACATTCCTAAACAATCTTTAAACTATAATTCAACAATCTCTTGAACTATGTCCAATCATCATTATGGGAGATTTTGATGTTGACATTTAAAAAGATAATAACCAACCCAAAAAAAATTAAAAATAAAAAAAATATATATATATTTCATGGATAAATTAAAATTAAAATCACAATTTAGTGAAAACACTATAAAAGATGAATCTCAATTAGACCATCATGGGCAAATGTCCTTGGAAATGAATGTAAATTTGGTGTAA
>Ga0209208_10000770_pt1 | contig 43393 bp, 28 predicted proteins | sample S1TSphfallax_3_FD_187694 | JGI IMG/M metagenome (GOLD analysis project Ga0209208, IMG submission 187694) | Host-associated microbial communities from peat moss isolated from Minnesota, USA - S1T2_Fd - Sphagnum fallax MG (SPAdes) (version 2) | ecosystem: Host-associated > Plants > Peat moss >...
AACCCCCCCCCCCCCCCCCCCCCCATGCCTTTATCTTAAGCCACAGTGTCAGGCCTGCTGTCTTAAGTAACATAATGAAGTGAAAACAAGGAAGTTGAAAACCACACTTGTAAAACTCTGTGGGCTTTAACTACACCATTCAATACCTTCACTTAATTTCATAAGTTGCTTTGATCTTAGGAGTGATGGCCAACTCCTTAGTGCTCTCTTCAATATTGTGACTACCCATTTTCTTCAAAGTTGTGTCCCTTGGGCCCATACTAACCCAAGCCTGCAATTAAGACTTTTAAGTCTTATGATAAGCAACTTGGTCTCCACACCATGACGATTTTGATTTTCAAGATCATCCACTGTGCACGCCATTACTCACAACAGTGGATTTTGTAGTTTGTTTAGGCTTCTTTTGGACTAATTTATGGTTTCCTCTAATATTTACCTATTGAGCCAAGATTTGGGCACATGCATGCATCAGTCTGTTTTGTTTTCAACATTCTAACTTCTAATGCAGCTGCAGTGGCCAGCATCCCAGACATATTTTTGGTCTTAATTGGCCATGCTTTTGTACAGGACCATTAAATCCGCAGACAGAACTCTGGCGACACGCTCCCCAAGACAAAAGAATTTGTGCGAAATTTGGCGACATTATTACGGATAAGAAGGATTTTGTGCCAGAAAAAATGGAATTCGTGTCACCTCTTGGCGATTTTTCACCAGAAAAAAATGAACCATACAAGTTTTTTTATGCGAAATTTCTTGCACTGCTATGAAATCTGAAAATGAGCTGTGAGCTTTCTGAAGGGGTTTTTGGAAAAACATTCAAAAATTTCATCAGAAAAATAAGGGAAAAGGAAAAAGAAAAACTGAGTTCACCACATTTATACTCTGCGATCCTACAGGTAGTAAAAAAAGTAGCAGGATTTTAAAAGCTTTCTATCTGTGCTGTAACCAAATTCGACTAAATCCTTCTGTGGATAGTTGCCAATGTGGCTATATAACAAAAGTAGAAAAAGAAAAACAATGTTGTGAACGTTGTAAAGATTGTAACATTGTTAAAAATTCTTTGTTATTTCTAAAATCCAATACAGTCCACTAACCTTTGCAGCTAACAGCAACCCTTGTGGAATAAAAAAACAACAGCTTCTAAAAAGCTTAAACCAAATAAGTGGAACAATCACAGCATCTACACTAAAAATCTACCACTGCCAAAAAGAGAACATTGATTTCAATTCCAAAAGCTTTCAGACCCAAAACATCCAACAAAATTTCTGCCTTCAAAAGCATGGAGATCCATTCAGTCTCTCCCAAAGGTGCGAAACCTGACGCCTCAGGACCCACCGAAATCCGTTTCTAACTTCTTGAGGGCACACAAGCGATCCCCCCAGTGATCATTGCAGTCAACAACGAACGCAACAGATTGTGCTTTGCTTTAATCAAAGCTCTCTGCAAAAGTGAAAGACCCACAGAATCCCTGGCAGCTGAGACGGTGGGGTTGAAACACGCCCCCCTCAGTATGTGACCCAGAGCCCACCAGTGCCCCCATCCATTGGAACCCTGTTAACAGCTATTAAGTCTTATTCTACCCTTTACTCAACTAAAGGTCGTTTTACACCTGGGGTTTGTTAACTGCGTTGATAGCCTTAATGCCGAAATTACCACCCACTTTTAACCGCATTCATATTCACTCCGCTTACATTGTTAACTTAGCAGCTTTGATAACTAACTTTATTCACACATAAAGTTAAATTAGGGCATTCTCATTGCCATTAGTTGTCTCTCACAACCTTTGTTCATGATTAGCTTTTGGAGATAGTTATTGACTCCTTTTCTTTTTAGTATCAAGACTTGATAACCACAAGAGCTCCATCATTTTATTATAGTTTCAAGCTTGCTCATTGCTTACAACATTAGTTGCATTTTTTCAATGTGACAAACGAAATCTTTCTTTGCAATAGCGTGATTAGTGGTGTCTTCTTTCATTTCTTTAGTAACAACAATTCTCACAAGGGCAACAAGTATTTGTTGTTTCCATGGCTAATGGTGCTTCACAAGACTGTTGGAGTTTGACATTTCATTTTGGAAGTTTTGTTCAATCAGCAATTCAATCGTGCCAAAATCTTAATTGAAAATAACTTCAAAATTTTGAAAAGTCTTTCCAAGAATTGATGATCAAATCAAACTTAGATGTGCAATTCTTCCTTGATGTGGTTGTTTGTTGTTGTTTGTTGCACAACATGATTCTAAACAAGAAAAATGATGACATCAATGAATTGGTGCAACAATTGGAGCTTGAAGATGCGATGAAAACTAAACATGGGATGAATGATTAGGTAAATGAACTTGACATAGAACCTCTCTTGCAAGGGGGGGAAATACTTGGGGTCATTCAATGTGTAACAATATAACAATATTTGGGGAATCATATACCTTAGTACCATTAGCATTGAAGTTCATTTTAAAAAAAAATTCTAATCATGTGACATAATGTTCATTAATGCATTAGAGGTAGAACTAAATTGCAAGTCGAAATTTGAAACTGAATTTTGAATATTTGAATTGAATTTTGAAAAACAAGTGTTTGACATTTGAATTTGTAAATTGAAACCAAATGTTTACAAAAACATATGTGTATTTTTTCAATCCTATAATTGTAGTATGTATCTTTCCATGTTTTCATTTTGGAACATTACCTAGCTTTTCATCACTGAAAATATGTAAGCTTCAAATTGATGAATCATGCTTTGAACCATCTAAAGAATAAGATATTTCAACTTTTGAAAGTAATAGATCTTGATCTTTGAGGAATGTGTGACACATGGTGGTAGTCAAATTTGAGAGCATCGTCACCATGCTTTTGTTCATCTTGTACAATTTCTTGTTTCGAACTTTGAAGTACTACAGATGTTCCTTGAAATTATGTTTATGAACTATTGCGCGATATTGTTCAATTTTTAGCTAAGTAGTATTGATATTATCTAGTGTTTCCATGAACACCTAGTTGTTTATATTAGAAGATTTGATCATAGGAAAAAAAATACATTGCTACACTTTCAGTTAATTTCAATGTTGTTTAATGTAGGCGCACTTGCAGGAATAACACTTGAACATTGATGATAGGAAGGGCATTTTGATTGCTTGGCAACAATTCTATATTTCCAAATAAGTTGGTGAATGGTGTTATACTTTTGCCTTATTGTTCGCATTTGCATTTTGAGCATTTGACATTTCCTATTATTATATATCTTCATTTTCACCATGCATCTTTATAAGATCCATCTCTTTTAGCATTCACATCATTGGTTATATGCAAAAAAACATTCATGGCCCTCAACCCTTGAAAGGCTTCAATCAAATCATAGTACTTTTAGTTGAATTAACAGGACAAGTGATTTTGGTCATTTTCTTCAAATGTCAATTATGAGAAACTTGTATGATTTCTTGTCCCTTTATGATAATATGCAAGTTTCTCATGATGAAATTTAAATGAATTCCATTTGTCTTTGCATATGATGTTTTTCAATATTTTTTCAATATTTTATTTTGTAGTTATTCAATAATTTTGTCCCAATGTTGCACAACAGGGACCACCATGTGTGATACGGGATCAATGAACTTCTAAACATTGTGTTCTACATGTTTATACCCAATGAATGCCAACATTCCACAATGCTCCCAATTGTTATGTCTTTGTTGTGGAATTGCAAGTTATTTTGATCCATTGTTTTTTGGTATGACACCATTAAGATCTTTTCCCCAACCAATTGTTGACTAGTTTGCTTGTGAATTTATGCATGGTTACAAGTATGTTACTAAAGTTGTGAATATTCAAAAATTTGCTTGCGAATTCATAGCTACAAGTGAACTTGCATTTCTTTGTGGCACTAACATGTGAACTTGCATTTGAAACCATTTTTAAAACAAGTCATTATAACTTTTTTTGTGTGTTTATGCATATTTATTTTTGTGATAATCTACCACACTATGTTTTAAATTGATAGTTTACTGCCATTAATAAGCTCCCTTGGGAGCACAAATATAAAATCTTACATAGATTTTTCTACCAACATTTTTTCTAACAATCACATTCAAATGTTATTAAACATTTTATTAAATTACCACATAAGCATTACACGTCATTTATCTACTAATTTACATGAACGTGTTTGAATGAAATTTGTATATCGACAAATTATCTTATCATTAATATCACTATGTGTGAACTAACCATAATTTTCATATCAAATGGCCTTTTTAGCACTAAACCTAGTTGTGAAACTTCACTGATTTCACAGTACATATGTTTCAAATTGTGTAACACTTATCAACTATTAAAATAGGAAGCAAGCAAGGTTAGGCCAATTATTCTTTTTAAATAGCCTATGGCCGAACCTCACCCTACGTTTTTTTTAATACAATAGGACACAATTGTCAATATTTGTGTAGCATTAACAACTAGAATACCAAGGTTTCACCTTTCCAAACTATCATGTCCAATTCACAATACTTAGGTATATATGCAAATCAATAAGTATTAAATATCAAGGATAAGAGGTGGATAATGTCAGTGATTCATATATACATAGGTAAATAAATAGTAATAGTAGTTAGATACATGTGAATGGTTAATACAAAATTTATGACCATAATTAAATATTGGACAACAATACAATGAAAAAATGTTTCATCATACCATCCATCTCTACATGGTGTATGGGTGGGTATTAGTTCTTTTTGTGCACATTCTATGCATTAATATAACACTTTTATGCATTATTAAAGGTTTTATCTTCCCAATGAATTTTTATGTCTTATTATAGGTAAACATGATTATTTGAAGAAAAAACATTTCAAATAAAGGAAGGAGAAGAAAGGGCAAAAAGAGGAAGAAGAAGAAGCCACTACCTCACCATTCTCATCACATTCAATTTTTTGCAGGCTAACAATGTGAGGTTAAAAGCCAGGAGCCATAAGGTGTTAATCTAGCCATCAAGTGATGTGGAAGTTTAAAAACAAAACAAAACAAAATTGGAAATATATCAAATGGACCATTTAGGGCACTCATAGGTTGGCCAAGGTGGCTCAGTTTTGGTGCCTCCCAAGTTTACCTTTTGCTTTTGCAATGAGCCATTTGGTCCCACAAAATAGAAGTTTTTGCATAGAGTACTTAACACAAAACCATATGTATTACTTTGTACACTGGTGTTTACAAAACATAAAAAATGAATTTACATGCATTTACTCCCTACTCCTTGTCTCTACGAAAGTGAGATTTCACAATTATGGGAATAAAACTAAAATCTTTGTATCCCATTCACCCAAAAGAACTTGCCAAAAAAAATAAAATTACATAAAACAAGTGTGCTTCTAAATATATTTCAAATTCTCAACATGACAATGTAAATATTTTCTAAATTTTTGGCAAATGTGAAAATCCATAATTGATGCCTAACCAACTAGGGAATCAATTGGCATATTGACAAAGTTGAAGCTCCCAAACTTTGATTCAAAGATCTAAGGCACCCCCAAGACTTTTGATTGTCAATTCCCCAAAGGGGGAATTGAACTTGCGACTTTTAAAATGCCTCCCTTTTATTATCACACACTTCCACTTCACGCACACATTTATATGCACTCACTTCGCATCTTGGTCCCTTCCTTGGCTTGCAATTAACTTGGTTTCAAACCTTTAATTTCCTTTCATTTTGAGAAAGACATAGGATAGACATTTTGTTGCTTATCCTAGGAATTGGTTGCATTCAAGTTAAGATTGCAACACATAATCATTGCCATGGTAGGATGTGACCAATATTTAGTGAAGAATCTAGAACATTAATGGATGCAAATATGATAAAAAAAAGTTTTAAGAATATAACATCCAAAAACCATGTTAATTAAACCAAAAAATATAATTATATTTCAATAAAGCCCATTTCAATTGTAGTTGTGATTATTTTTCAAAATTGAATTAAATTAATTGCATTTTTTTCATTGTATTTGTAAGGAGGCCATGAATTGGATCTAAACTATTATGAACTTTTGAGAAGTAGATATGATGGAGGAAAATTTGTTTTTAAATGAAAAAAATTGTTTGGTGCCTTATATATGGATGTGTAAATGGTCTTAAAGATGTTAGTAGTGTCCATGAAATGTTCTTGTTTCATTATTAAAAGCATTTGCAGACCCCCCAAAAGTTATTTTGGGGTACTCTTAAAAGTCCAAACGGTATTGCAAAAGGTGTTTTGAGATGTTAGAAGATAGATAAAAAGCATTGTAAACCCAAAATTATAATGTTTGAATAGTTTTTGCCTCATGTTAGAAGCCTATAGTGTTAAAAATTATTTTTTGTAAAACAAGCAAAAGCTCCTAATGAATGGAATATATATATATATATTGTCAATCTATGTAGGGGCAACCAAATTACATGATGTTGCCCTTTATTTTTAACTAGTTACAAACTACTACTTGGTTTTTTTTAATGAAATGTCATAGTTTGGGTATGTAAGTCACTTTTGGAAAACAAAAATGCATGGATACAAAACGATAAATACTAAAATCCAAGTTCATATTTGGCCAATGCAAAGCATTGACATACCGTTGTTGATATACAATAGGATTTTTAATGTTCAAAAGAATACTCACCATTATTCCATTCTGGCATTTCCATCTTCTAATTAGTTTGTTCATTTGTAATAAAAACTTCCAATCATTAGGTTTTCCCTCTTGCACCCTCATTCACACGATTTTGAATGAAGGGTTGTCTTGACCTCACTGTTGGCTTGCTCCCTTGTTTTGCCTGACGTTTGGTCACAAGGCTAAGTTTGCAACAAAAACAATGAATAGGAGTCAATTTTTAGAATTACAAAAAAAAGAATACATATTAGGAAAACCATGAGAAGTCTCCAATATGACCATATTTATATTAAGAAGATATGAGTTTGACCTACCAAGGTTTATACCAGTGTTGGGCAGATTATTTTTTTACCCCAGATATTAGTTCGGATAAAAAATGACATATGTGGATATCATTTGGGGTGATATCTGGTTTGATATTTGTCATGCTGGATATCACCCATTGTGATGTCTGACACATTGATATTCGGAAGCTATGCCAAATATCAAGATGTTGATATCCAGCTTGATTATTAGATCTAGGGCCAAATATAATGGTTAATAATTAACAAGTAGGTTAGGTTACTAATTAGGTTAGGTTTGTAGGCTCACACCTAGCTATGTTTTTTTCATTTTCCTAATGCAACTAGGGTGGCAAAAATCCCTCGATAATTTTAGTCTATTCTAGTGACACATTTTCAGAGGTCTCTTCCAAGTTGTAATGAGTAGTAATTATTGATGTGGTTATATTTTATTTAAAACTATATTTATGATTTTTGTTTTGTGAATCTTTTTTAGAAAAAAAAACTATTTGTGACAAATATTTCCTTTTCAAAAAAGGATATTGCCTTTTGGAGATTTTTTGCTTAGAAGAAAAAGATTGGCACCTTGCATAATTGGTAGGCAGATTTTTGAATTTTTAATATCCAGATCTGCTGATATCCAACTAATAAATAAACGAAAAACATTTTTAACATTGTTGCTCAAGTCGACTTGAAAAATGTGAAAATTTGATATCTGGCCGAGATACATAATTTTTAAAAAATAAAATAAAAATATATCCTTATTCAGTGGATAAAAGAAAGGTGAATATTCTTATTTCATGAATATCTCAAAAAAGTGATATCCACCCAACATTGGTCTATACCCTAGTTCATATGTGACCCAACCTTATATCATACACAATTCCAGTGGTTTTTTTAATGAATTTTATGATGTAGCCAACATGGTGAACATCCATAGGAAGATTTAATCAATTTTGACTCCAATTTTTTTATGAAAACACAAATTTTTAATCATTCATTTACGTGTTTTGACTATTTATTGGAATGAATATTGGAATTTGGAGATTTTAACTATTTTTTAAGCAATTTAAAACCTTAGAAACTACTTCAGTTTTTATTTCCAGTTATGAGAAAGCTATTACAAATTTAAAAATACTTTATTTCTGGGGGTTTTAATTGCCAAAAGTTTTTTTTTTTTCCCCCACCAGATTGCTATATCAGATTTCAATAAATATAAAAGGAAGATCAAAAAATTGTGCTTCATATCTGGTTTATGACCAGATTTGGCTAAATTCTCCAATGGATGAACACCACTTAGGTTGCTTTTTAAAAAATTAGAAAGACTACTCCTGTTACTGAGGGAGTTTGTGGGTTTGTGTGTGTGTGTTTTCTTTTTGTTTTTGTGGTGAATTTTCAACTTTTTTTTTACTTGAAAAATGGATTTGGACACATACGAATAATTTTTGGAAAAAAACCCCTAATTCTCCAGATTTCTAGAAAAAAAAATTCTAAATTTCGACAACAAGTTCCAGTGTGTAGTTAAAATATAAAAGTATTTAAATCTTTTTCTATTTTCATTTTTGTTCCATAGGAAAATTTGGCTAATCTTCTTGTGGACGATCGCCAGTTTGGCTACATCACAAAATTGGAAACCCCCCCCCCCCGCTGGGACTCTGACTCACTCTTTTGATCAGCGGCTGTACCTGAAAATTAGGGCCCTAATTTTCAGGCCTTGAAAACCCACAGGCTGACGAGGACTGTCGGTGCCGCACTAGTTTTACGGGCCACTTGTGCCTTCATGATTCGTCCCTATATATCAAGAACCACTCTTTTTGGGGCTCAATTCCAACCCCCTTTTCCCACTTGGCTGGCTGTGCGACTGCCAGTGCCGAACTAGTTTTGCGGGCGCTTCATTTGTAGATAACGCAATTCTGCTACTCACACGCGGCAAGTAGACACAACCAAACCCTAAATTTAAAGAAATAATTAATAATTAATAATTCCCCTCTCTTTGTCTGATTTCCCTCATGCTACTGGTGAGGGGTTTAGGACCTGGGCCTGGGGATTTCGATTCGGGCAGGTTCCTTTTCCTTTTTTTGACTTTTGGGCGTTAGCCCCCTCTCGATGCTTCTCCATTTCCTTTCTGGATTGGTGGTTTTATTTATTTATTTAATTTTTAAATTTAAAAAAAGGGCTGCCATTCATACACATATTTGTTCTTGGAAAATGGCCCAAAGTTGCTGGAGGGAATTTTTTAAAGGGTTTTAAATTGGTAGATATAGAGGGTAGGTTCTGGCATGTCGCCAATATACAGCATGGTTCCAAAAATTCTAAGGCCTTATTTTACTGCTAAATAATCAAAACAGTGAACTAATAAAAAAAAACCTACTAAACCACTTATTAGTACCACTATTTTGACTTACCTGGATGGGAACCTCCAAGACCAGAATTTTATTTTCAATTTTGTGGTATGGAAAAATTTCCCCCAAAAAATGTAAGATTAGGCCAAATTTACACTGGAAAAAAAGGACAAAATCTTTTTTCTGAGGTGGTGGTGGGGCTCTTCTGTCCATGCAGGTTTGCATGAGCCCCAGTTTCAGGTAGTGTTTTTTTTTTTTTCCTGGCGATAATTATCGCCAGATATCTACTTTTCTGAAAGGGCCGGTTAAGTAGATACTTTCTAAATTTGGAATTAACCTACATTTGGAGGCAGTGCTCTTCTCTTTTGGTGATATATTCTCCTCATTTTATCCCATATGCTTTGGCTAACATTAAATTGTCATATCTAAAATTAAAATGGTGTGTTGCATTGAAGTCACTTTGCTTCTATTTTGCGGAGTGGAGGGTCACACAGAACCTTCTAAAAGGTTGACCCCTTGCTCAGTTAAAAAAATTCTGATGATGGGATGGTCAAATGAAAGTGGCGCCTTCAAAGGAAAATTTTAAAAACCTTGGGTTGCACCCCCACACTAATTACTAAAATCAACAATATATGTACACCATCAATATGGTGCCACATGTGTGGTTAACTATTCAGCTATGTTTGGAGTTTGGACACACTCTTTAATGTCTTAGGAAAAGCTATTCCTAGAACATTGGTTGTTTTTCCATTGTACTCAAAGTAAGAGTGATTCTAGTCAAAGAAGGGGAGTTGTGCATTTTTCAGTAGGGTAATAATAGGAAAGTCTATTTATATGTCCCTTTGGCCAAGTGTCCCAATCAGGGTATTTTCTTTCTTTGTCTTTTCAGAAGGGGTGTTGTTGGGTTATTCCGTGTAGGGTAAAGCTGGGGCTTGCCCGGAACAAACACTGGAGCAAGAAGGAGGCCCCTTGTATGTGGATTGGATGGAACAAAGCAGTCACTGCGTAAAAGGGCATGATTCAATAAATCAAGTATGCCCACTTTGTGAAAGGAAGGTTGAATCCGTCATTCACAGATTTTGAGAAATGTGAGTATGTGTAGAATGCTTGGGAGTTTGTGTGGGAAATTCTTAATTTACTTGTGTATGGAAATGCCTCTGATAGGGCTGTAACTCCTATGCAATGGAAACACAATATATTTGTCACCAAAGTTCCTAGGAGGTTTTAGTGTGCAAAAAGCCTCTAGTATTAGCTAGCGGCCTTGCATTCGTGTTATGGACCCTATAAATTGAGAGGAACGACAAGGTGTTTAATAATGTCCAGTGGCATGCTCATAAGCTCTAGGGAATTGTGTTGGAAGCTTTGATTGAATAGGGGAGAGCAACGTGAGACAGATGTGGGAAGACAATGGTGAAATGTCTGATTGTCGAACAGAAGCAATCTTCAAGGGATTTGATAGGATTTGGGGATGACATTAGGTTATGTGCACTGAAGTTGGTAGGTTTTTTCGGTGGTGCCATAACTGGCCCAAGAGAGGATTTATTAGCTGGGTTGTTGTCTTAAGCAAGGTGCTGCGCTCCCCTGTTGTTGGGGTCTGTTGTGTTCCGGTTTTTTCACAATGAAGTTCTTCATTTGTGCTCCAAAACAAAATTAGTTTTGTTTTTCGACAGTTCCCCAGTTAAAATGCAACTACTTAGAGGCCCCACTCAAGAACGTGAAGGTACCTTTGTAGGTGCTGGTTAAGGCTTGTGACAATGATTGACCATTTGGTGCTTTTGCTGGAAGTCTGTCCTACTTCCAATGGCCCTTTGGAATTTGAACTTTGAATCTTCAATGCGCCCCTCCAAATCAGTGTTTTTTGTTTGCAGCCAAATTGGCCATCATCCATAAGAACATGTAGAAAAAGTGGCAATCATCCCTAGGAAGACTTAGCCAAATCTGGTTATAAACCAGAAATAAATTACTAATCTTTGATCATCCTTACATATTTTTGGCTACGCAATGAAAACGTAGTATACATATCTGGCATTTTTTACTTTCCCCCCCCCCTCACTTTTGGCAACTGAAAACTTACAAAACTTACAAATTTTTCAAATTTTTCATTTTTAATTTCTCTTTTTGGCGAAAATTTTCCAGTAAAAGTAACACTGCTGCAAATTATTTGAGCAACTTTTGAGGGAAAAGGGGTGGAATGGGGAGGACAATTAAAAAATTGGGGGGGGGAGACAAATCACCTAGTCACTTAACTTTTTTTTTAAACTCCTGATCTCCTTTGGATATATTTCCATGCAGGTTTTAATCCAAAAGTGCCCTAGTGTTTCATGTTCATGCATTTACATCATACGGTTCATCTTTGGGAAACTTGAGTTACGATGAATGGGCCCACTAGTCCACTGAGAGATCCACCCGCACACCCACCGCTCCTTTTCACATCATCAACATAAACAAACGCAGAGAGCACAGCAACAACTGCGGCCACCTTTGGGGTACCAAAGACAAAACTTGTTTTTATCCAGAAAATCAAACCACATGGTGCTCATGAGGAATAGCCAAATGGCGCAAAGGCAGTCAGGTTGGTAGACACATCATCATATCTTGATCCCTGATAATGGCTTTCCTTAATATAAGCTATTGTGGACAAGAGCCTTTTGCAATACAATGTCGAGCAGGGTCTTTTAAAAGCATTAAAAAGCCCATGTTTTAGGAGGCCTCATTGATCAAACGGATCAAAAGAAGCCATGAATGTGTGTGGCTGTATGTGTGGGTGTATTTGACAACCTCCATCAATGGATAAGGAAAAGGATAGGGTAATCCTTCCTTCCTGTCCTGCAATCTAGATCAAAACCAACATTAGGAGCACAACCTGATTGAATGCCATGCATTATGTTGCCATGCGGTTGAGAATTTGTACAATTTATCAATTTGTTCTTCACAGCCAAAGTTGTTGTGTCCTCCCAGACCATCACCTCACCCCCACCTGCACAAAAGAAACAAAGTCTTATTTACAGGAAAGAATGGGCCAGCACCCGCAGGGGCACCATGAAGGATGGATGGAAAGTGATCAGAAAACAATTTTCTGCTGGGTTCCAGTTCCCTTGCTACCCATGGTGAATAGCTCATTTGCTTTCTTTTGCTACCTACCTAATAATTACCAGGGTGAGGTGGGTATTTGTTTTTTTTGGGTAATAGGCGGGTCTGGGTATTTGAAAATAAAAAATTCAAAGAACCACCTGGATCCAGTTCTTTTATTTCTAGGAGATTTAAAAAATTTGCCCAGGTTCAGGTCTTGGAAATCCATAGAGGGGTGATTATGAGATGGGGGCAGGGGTAGGTTATGTGACTAGTCAGGCATAAGGCCCAGCTTTTTAATAGAAACCCAAACATGTACAAATAGGTTCTTTATTAAGGGCTTTGTAAGACCCCTTTAAAAATTGTACATGTCGTGTCTTTATTAATGTCCTCTAAGGCCAGGTCTTTAAGGCTTTGACAAATAATCTTGAATCAAAGTGCAAAACCACACCTCAATGAGGTGATTTGTCATGGTTGCCATTGAAGCTAAAGTTACAATCCAACTATTGGTTAACTCCAAAAAATTATATAATATGTGAATTAGAATGTGAAGGTTTCTTTTTTTTAAAGTAAAGTTTGGTGGTTTTAAGTTTTAAGCAAGTCTTCTAAACCTTCCCATTCCATCGTCCATCCAACCTTCAACTCGACACACATGTAAACTATAGATTGGAAACATAAAAAAACAAAGACACACATAAAACATACACAAAACATCACAGACAAATAAATCGTAAAAAAATTAGACATTGAAGACGTTGGAAAACACAAATTTCAAACATTGAAGACACAAATTACAACTTCCACTAAAGACATTAACTAAGGAAACAATCAACACTAAAATTGACTAATTGAAAACTCAAAGACATTGAAAACATATTGAAGACACAAAGATAGAAAACGACGACATAAGACATTTAGGGCACAATTGCCATTACAAATTTCAAACAATTATGAAGCATTCACATAATGGAATGGAATCATAAAAGAGTTACCCAAAACCCACCACATGACAAATGTTTCCATTCATCATTTTCAACCTAGCACAAAACATGAACAAACCACCTCCACATGGGAAACATGTGGAATTAAGAAGAATCATCCAAGTCCAAAAAAAATTCATTGTTGACTTGATTTTCAAATTCAACTTCCAACTCTACCACCAAATCAGATTTTGCCTCACATGCAAATGCAACATCAATGGGTTTCAAACAACCAATCCACATATCAAATTGCCAGTTTATGTGGACAAATATCAACTTGTCCATATTCTTCGTTTGAAGATGACATCTTGAAGTGCAATCAAAATTCTAGCAACATAAAAAAATGTGTTGTCTTTATTTGATTAACATGGATTTCAAATATATGTTGTGCAAATATAACAAGGGTTGGAAACTTGTTTTGTTCTTTGTGCCACCAAGATAAGGCACATTTGTTGTTTTCAACATCAATTGGATATTGACGGAATCCAACAAGTTCTCTTAACATAAGGTCCCAATAAGTGTTTCCATTTGTGGATGTGGTTTGAAAAAGATCTTCAACATTGCCTTGTAGATTTTTTATTAGCAAACATTAGCAACTTGGTTGTTTATGTCAATAAAGGCAACAAGAGCTCTTGATCATATTTAGTAACAATAATAGCAACATTTTCACACCTAAAAATGCAATAACCGACCACATGTTGTTAAACTTTAAATCAAACATTAAAGCCAACATATTATGGTCCCTTTTCCTATCAAATGCATGCATAAAAGAAATAAAGGGTATAAAAACCTTGAAAATCTACCGCTTCATGTAGACCACAAGTTCTTTTAATTCATGATTTTAAAAAATCCTCTTCCACAAGGCTATTAGGAATAGGTTGGAATGTTAATTCTTTTTTAATGTCCCGACAAGTCTATATAACATACTACAAGGCATCCAAAAGGAAGCAATGTCTTCAACTTTGGTTCAAAACACAACTACTGATAATTTGGGATAAGATTTTCATCACAATTTCCCACACAGCCCATATTTTTGAAGATGGTACACAAGATTGCAATGTCATAGACTATTAGTTATAACATAGTGTAATGGCACTTTGAAAAGTCGGGACATTTTAGAAGAATAAAGTTTGACTCATAAATTTGTCATCAATAACATAAACAAAAATAAAATCATGTTGATGAATTCAATAAACATGAACAAATTTAATCAAAATCACATAATAAAAAATAATTATAAAGAAAACCAAAAAAATGAAAACTTTGGAAAAAAACAATTAAAAAACATAAAGAAATAACTTACCTTGTTTTAACTTTTCACTCACAAGTTCACTTTTCTAGGTAGCAATCCAAACTCAATGCAAGCATTGTCCCATGCTTACCTACCTTTGTATGACTTTTTGGGCTAGGTAATACATTTTTGGATGGAAAATTGAACTACCTTTATAGATGTAGAAGGTAGACTAGTGGACTTTTTTTCATCTTAGTAGCATATTGGCATACCTTTGAAAGTGAATGCCCAAAACAAGTGCCATCAAATGGCTCCAATAAGCCCAAATTATTGCATGATATAATAAAAGTCAAAGCACTTGCACATGTTTGCAAATTGGACCCTCCATCCTTAACAAAAACAAGTATGTAGTAGTTCTTGCAATTTAGGAACCATATTTGCATTATGTTTGAAACTTCAAATAAATCGACAGTGACATATTTTGCCTCCTAATCATTTGAAATAAAATTCACCACAATAACAAAAACATCTTGCACTCCTTTTAACATCCATAAATCAAATCTTATTAGGTGGGAATGCAAGCTGTGGACATAGCATGTATGTTAACCTTTAGAACCAAAACAATAATCCTTGTTGGGCCTAAATTAGCTTAACTCAGTTTTGATTATGGGAATGTAAAACATAGAAGGAAGTTTTGGGGTAACTTTAAATCCAAGGGAACAAGTTAAGGTGTGTGTCCTTGTCCTAGTTGGATTTGGGAGGTGGGCGGCTTAGTTAGGATCAGGGGGTGGTAGGCTACTTGGATTAAAATAAAGCAAGGTTACCCTATCCTTGCCTAGATTGGCTAAACCCATTGGATAAGAAAGCATGAACAAGGTGGAGGGTGCTTTTCAAAAAAAATTAATAATTAAAGTTAAGGTAGGATAGTAACAATAGCTTTTTCATGAAGTGAGAAGGAGGGCAGTCGTTGCTAACTTCTCCTACCACCTCCAAAATAATGAGTGTGGCATGAAGCGTTGTGAGGAAAGAAAAATGATGATGTTGATTTTTTACGTTGAAGGGGGGATCTTGGCACATCATGAGAAGGTGAGGTAGGTGAAAGGGGTTACAATATCATGGATGAACAAGTTTATCAATACACATTCAAATCAACGACCCCCCTAGAAAATGGAGGAAAGATCATTAAGAAATGGTGATGGCAGCTATTCAAATAAAGGTTTCCTAAATGTTATTACTGGAAGCAAATGGTGGAAAAATGTGTAGAGGTACCTAGGCCTTTTACTAGATGAAAGAAGTAATAATAGAAAAGGGGGAGGGAGCTTGGAAGGGGGATTGTCAAACCTAAGAATGGAAAATGAAAGTTTGCCCTTTTATGAAGGCAAAGGAAAAGGAAACTAAGGGGTGGTCCTACAAAGGTAGAACATCAAGTGTTATTTTGGGGTGTGGCAAAAAGCCTTTGAGGTGTAGGTGGTAAAGAGATAGGGTTGTTAATAAAAAGAACCAACATAAATATAGGGTTCGGTGTTTAAATATAAAAAGGAATTGGAGCCTTAGGATTGATGGATGCACTATAACCCCTTTCCTTGAAATGTGAGAAATGTTTTATGAAAGACCTATTGAATTCCATTTATGATGGTGTGTGTATGATTATTTTATAGTTTAAGGTCATGGCTAGTTAAATTTAAAGAAAGGGGAAGGAATTTGGAAGTAGAAGTTGGATTGTTTCTAGAATAGAGATGGGCAAAATACTAAAGGGGGGAAATTGTTAGAAAGGCGGATTTTGCTTGGCAAAAGCCAAGACCTTTACATTGTGTTGGTTATGTTGTCCTAAGTAGAAGGTAAAGGAAGGGAGACAACCTAGGTTAAATGAATATAAATTTGTCTCCTACTTGCTTTTTATTACATTAAGACCATTACATTTACAGGATAATTGCTCAAGGAACTAAGTTGGGAATAATTAATGGAATAATTAGGAAATACACAAGAAGAAGGGCTAGAATTTCATTATCAAATTGTGACACCCCTTGGATGTTTTCCAAGGGGTAGGGGCGAATGGCTTAGGTCAACATTTTAAGTATGTGTTAATTTTGTGTTTAATAGTCCTCTTAAGCATCAACCTTTTAATCACAAACAACATTAGAACTTCTAAAAAGCCAATTTGAATTGCATCATCCTTCTTAAATTTATTGGTAATAGAAAAGAAACTATAAATTATAGAACGAGACACATGTGGGCCTCATTTTATTGGGCTCATGATCAAGTGGAGATCTTGGGGCAAGGTTTGTTTCCTCTTCTCAAATTGCTTTAATAAACCATAATGGTTATATTCAATGTGTTTTTCATGGTCATTATGCCATTTGACTTATGGTATGCAATGAAGCCTTTCCTACATCTTGTGCACATTGGCCAAGATTTCAAGAGGAGTTGTATCATTGTAACATATAATATATACTCTTTATAATCTAATTTTGAAACAAGTTGATAGGCTGATTATCATTCACCTTAAAGAATGCCCATGTGACCAAGTTGTAGTAATCTAACTTCCAAGCCAATTTTTAGTTTTGTAAGTTTTCCAAGTGCATTTCAATGACATGAGGTTCATTAATGCCATCAACATCTAGAATCTCCATCTCAAGCCAACCTTCATGCAAAGGTTGCATTTTGCCAATATTGTGGTTGTTTTCATATCCTATATTTGTTGGAATAATTTCATTAATGGAATTAATGTCACGAAGAATTGAAGAAGCCATACAAGTCATTAGAACCAACACAAGTTCATTTTTTTTCAAGATTAATAGCCTTTGTTAACAAGTATAAATCTCTAGACTAATTGGTTCCATAGGCCTCCTAGTGATTAATAGGTACTAGTGGTAGACTTACCGTCCCTTGCCCAAGGGGTGAAACTAGTGGAATTAATTAGCTCGGGTTAGTGAATAATTGGGGGTAATCCACCCATTCATCTAGGAGATTTCTAGGAAGGGATTATGATAAGGGCCTTATTTTCTAGGGGTCAATGTGGGCCTTGTGTGTGATGTGGCAAAAGACTAGAGGGAGTGGGGGAGGATGAGGGATGCATGAGGGAGTTGTTTCGTGCACATATAAAGAACTCTCCCTTAGAAAGTGATGGGAGGAATGGAGAAAGATGTATGTACTTTGGGTGTGGTTTTAATGGAAGAGGGTTGAAGGACTCGAATATCGTGTTGCATTGTTATTGTGTTAAGTGTGGAAGGTAGAATAGGTTATGGTATGTAAGTAGGATGTTTCCAAGAGTTGGTATTTTGCATTTTTTTAGGACAAAAAGTAATGGGTTGACCACTGGGTAGTTTTTAGAACACTAGACTATTGGTTGCCACAAGAAGGTAATAGCTAGTCCTTGGTGGTGGAAATTAAAGGGGGAACAAACTAATAAGTTACCTCCTACTGACGCACTCCCAAGTCCCGGGGTGAACCCACTTGAGGGTTCACCAAAAAGGTAGTTGCGGAAAGTAGGGACTCGGAAGGCGCTCCCGGTTTCCAACTCTAGAAAGGGGTAGAGGGTCAAGTTGGGAGCCCAGGGATTAGACTAGGAAGAGGACTTAGTAGATCAAGCATGAATCTGCATCAAAACAAACCACCACCCACGTGGTTAGTTCACATTCCGGGACACCCTTTGGTGTTGGGACAAGCCACGGGCACTTCGGACCACAAGACTCACCACGGCCCGGATTCGGGAGTATGCCACCACCATACTCCCTATAGTATACTTTGCGCCACATTTCGGGGGCTACATCCAAATGGCACAAATTCCCGGGACTCCCAAGTTGGAGTCCCGAAATTGTCCCGAAATTGTCCCGGGTGGAGTCCCGGGACTTTGGGAGCTCATAACTCCCGACTGCACGCTCGGATCGCGACGAGGTCTGAACCGAAGTTGTAGCCCTCGTCGAGATCTTTCCAACGGCGTATCACACTCCCAATTCGGACTTCGGAAAGAGGTCGATTCCCGACGTTTAGTGGTCGGGAGTCAAACTGTCAGTTTGACTCCCGGCCCTTCTTTTGCCCATAACTTGGGCGACAAATGTCCAAATTCCCAATGCGAGGGCATTTTCGATATCTACGCTTCAAGACCTTTCCAATGACACCAAGAACGCCCCAATGCAAGGTGTTTTGGGTCCTTCTGTCGAGCTCTGAACATTCGGGAGTCCCGGAGGACTCCCAATCCCCAACTTTTCCAAGTGTTGGGCTTCACCCCCACACTTGGCCAAGTTAGGGTTGCGACACCTACACAATGCAACTACCATTTGAGTGTGTGAACATGAACAGTGAGCTTGTGAACAATGAATAATAAACACGTGAGTAAAAAATTTGTGAACAACACAAAATCTTTTAAGAATTCTTGCCACATAAACCAAATATTTTCCACGTAGACAAGAGTATTTCATCCAATGGATAAAATATTATATCGATGTGGCAATGATATTCTTTGGAGAATACAAAATATTCATCCAAATATACATAATGGTGAGTTTGACACTTAGGAATTATTTCCCATAACCTTTCAATTATATTTTAAATAATTAGTGAAAATTTAACTTAATCTAATAACTAATAATTTTTATCTAACAATGAAATATCATTCATGTATGCAAAATGTTGAATGAACAATTATTGAAGCATTTATGAAATTAAAGTGCTAACATCGTTTTCGATTTCTAGTTTAAGAGCCAAACACATAACATCATCATGAACATTAAAATTTTCAATTCAGAATAATACTCCTACCTACACCAAAGTTACATCACAATCCAACAAGCAACGAACTTCATCACAACTCCAAGTTGGCAAATGGATGAAACTTTCGAACTACCCACAAAATATGACATGCTACAAAACATAGTACATGTGTTTACAAGGCACCCGTTTCCCTTGTCAACCTAGTGAATTCAAATCATTGTTACAAAATCCAAACAAATGCAAATTGGGAAGTTTTTTTATTGTAATTTCATATTGCTTATTGTTTAAATTTTGGCCAAATAGAATCTCATACATTTGTCCATATCCAAAAGGGGGAACCTCCAATGGTGGGTTTACAATTGTTTCAAGAAATCGACCAATTGCCCCACCGAATGTAGTGTAGATTTAACATCTTGAATGGCACCATACAATGAATAACTTTACCATTACATGGTGTTGGCCACGACATTTCATCCATTAACCTATTTATAGGAACAAAGTTTTCCCCTTTGAATAGACTTCGAAGAAACATCAATTATCATTTATTTAAAACAAATCATGCATCCTCAAGAAACTTGATTTGATCTTGAGTGAGATTGCTTTCAACTTGAATAAGCCAAATTTTGGAAACAACTGGTTTGTCCAATGCATACTTGTGGTTCGTATCACCAATGCAACGATTCATATCATCTGCACAGAACCATAACTTACACAACTTTAAGGGTGCACCAAGGAATGAAGACCACAACCCTAAGTAAATTAAGGCATAGACACCAATAAAAGTTGGGTTGGCAATTATCCTAGCAGCACAAGTGACGCACCCTCAAGCTCCTTGATGGACTCAACTGTAAGTCCAAAGGTGAACAACGGTAGGAAAAGAAGTTGGGGTGCACTGCCTAGCTCGCAACACTTCGAGGGTAGAGGGGCGTGTTGGAGCTCCAAGATGGACTAGGAAGAATGACAAGCATCAATTATTCACACGGACTTGCACAAACCAAACCACAAGTTGGTTAGTGCATAGTTGGAACACTTTAGTGCACAAACGAGCCACATGCAAACACAAACTCACAAGACTCACCACGGCCCGAACTTGGGGGAAACCACCACCTTTCGCCCTATAATATACTTTGTGCCTGGCCACAAGACCAACACCCAAATGTCATTTTATCCTGGGACTCCTAGGTGGGAGTCTTGAAATTCCCCCAACTGGGACTCTTACAACTTTGGGGGCCCATAACTTTGTGTGCAAACCTCTGATTGAAATGAGGTCTCAAGCAACATTGTAGCCCTCATTGAGAGCTTTCCAATGATATGGAGCACACCACCTGAACGTAAGGAAATCGGGGCGATTCTTGATTTTTAGTGGTTGGGAGTCAAATTGGCAATTTAACTCTCGACCATTCTTTTGGCCATAACTTGTGTTTTAAGTGTCGAAATGGGTCATGTGAGCCCATTTTAGACATATGTGTTCTAAGATATATCTAATGACATGAGGAACTCCTCAATCCAATGGATTTTGACCCCTGAAATCTCTCTCTAAAAATTGAGTCCATCGAAACTCCAACTCTCAAAGTGGGAGCTCACTTGGGAGTATGAGGGTTCGTTCCCTCACACTCTCCTACATTCCTGGGAGCATGAGATGTGATTCTCGGGCTTCCCTCTTGGCTCGCACCCTTGCAAGCCCTTGCCTTGGTCGCGAGCCCAAGGCTAAGTTTGCAACAACAAGAATGTTTGGTCAATTTTTACAACGTAAAACATTGAACATGTGACATAAAGGGGCATCTTTCTATATGCCAAACTCCATTTCCACATGGAGCCTCAAGGACCTCAACATTTCCCTAAATTTGATCTGCCCCAAGTTGTTCAATTTCCACACATGATCTAACAATTATATGGTTTACACGAGGATAAAGAAAATCGACACTGTCGTGCCTAAGTGAATCCTTTTTTATCAAAGGGGTAGGTTCACCTTCCATTTGCAGGAACCAAAGATCTTTTCACCTTCCATATGCGTAATTCTAATTATGTAAATCAATTTCGGGGAATATTTTAGAATTGTGTTTACAAGTTGCTTCAAATCTCTAGATTGGGTTGTTTTACACAAAAGTAATTCAATCCTATTAGGCCTTTGATTTGGTCAACCACCTTGCTTGAAATGAGAATACAATGTTGATTGTTTGAAAATTCAAACATAGTCATGCAATGTCACAACATACCAACATGTTCCCCTTTTGCCAAACTATTGAAACCATACATTGTGCATTGTTTCTAAAAGTTTGCATGTAGGCATGTCTACAAGCTCTTCAAGCAATAATTTATGCAAGAAAATTTGTTTATTATGCAATATTAAAATGACTAGTAGAGTAAATGTGAACTTGTCAAGAAGGTGGGGTGAAAGAAAATATGTGTGGGAGGGTTTAAAACATTACATCTATCATAAATCCTCCCCATTGTCTCACACAAAAATGCCAAAAACTAAACCAATTCTCCAACTCTTGAAATCCAACATCATTGGCGGCACCTGAGGAATACTAGCAATAGCAAATCGCTACATATTGAGCATCAGCCTCTTCCAAAGAAATGGCATTTTTGTATTCATAACACAATGTCCTATGTTCTTTTCGCAACTATAGATTGATTTGTTGTTTTGTGTGTCTGTCCAAGGATTAATTCCAATGAAAAAAATAAATATGTTCTCTATCAACCATTAGTTCGCTTGGATCTTCGCTACAATAAACAATTCAAAATAGTTATAGTCAGCCCAAACACCATGAATCCTTTGAAGTTTGGGTTGGGACAACCTTATTGACCATGACCTTGTTTAGATTCCATCACATTACACACTAAGCCTTTGTGTGTTTAGATTGCATATCCCATATTGCAATCATCATCACCTTGCAATAGAAAGAATCATACACATGGCAAGCGAATGTCGTCCAACCCTCAACACATTTTTGGGAAAAAGATGGGAAGTATGGCATAACACAAAAAAGGTTGGTGGAAACTATTGTTGTTGGTTAGCGGTACCAAATAGAGGAAAATGGACTGTTGCGTATAGGAAAACTTCAATAAATGATTACGTAAATGGACCTTAATTCTGTCACATACATTTTGTTATAGTTACAATGCGGATAATGAAAGAATCTATTACCTTTTTGTGGAGAGGGCCTACCACATTGAATCAATTTGCTAACAAATTAAATAATGAAACCTGACAAATACTAATAATTGTTCTCCTTGGATAACATAATAGCATATCTTGCAAGTTGTCAAAAGCTTTCCATGCATTTTCAATTCATTGTTGCTTCTCCCAATATAATGATATTAAAAAAGTAAATAGTAGGCACAATAGTCCAATTTTCATTCAATATCCCATAATATGCAACATTGATAATCACAAGATGTTATATAACTTGGAATAACAAGAAAACCCAATAACATAATTTGTATCCTTACAACATAGTCGTATTCCAAAAGAAGGATTATTCTCATCACACACAACAAGGCATTTATTAAATAAAACATAACAAAAAAGAAAAAAATATTTGTTTACAATTAAAAGTCCAACATGAAATCCTTTCTCAATAACATTGATAGATTTTTCCAACAATGTGTATAAATGTGATTCACGAAAAACGAATCCTAATTCCTATCTAATTGGGAGATTATTCTTTATAAATTCTAAAATGAAAAAGATGTAGGATAATATAAAGATGGGTATATGTTGATGTTTGATTAACACTAATTCAACCAATGATTGAACAAATAAATTTAAAACCCATATCCTAATTTTTTAAATAAATTAATCGATAAAAAAATGATTACACATATAATAAATTTTGTAGTGGGGAAAATTATTTGGGAAAAACTTATCAGGTCAAAATAAAGATGACCTATATAGTAATTTGTTAAGATAGGATGAATCAAATATATCAAGAAAACAAGTTTGAGATACATATTTAATAAATTGAACTATACAAACTAAACCATGTGGGATTAAAAAAAAATCATAATCCATAAAAATAAGTTTTTAGTTCCAAAAGCAACATAACATAATAAATGAAAAAAGGCAAGCTTAAAAAAATTTAGAGGTTTGTAATGAATATTGATGGAATATTGTTTAGGAAATCTTTCCTAACATTTCCATAAAATAAATGTATTTCTAGAAATATACACTAGATTTAAATTTTATAAATATATTATCATATATAATAAACTTTAGTTGAAATGGATGTAACTAAATAATATGAGCAAGATGATGATAGATATGTGAAAATGTTCACTAAATCATAATAGCTTAAATTAAATTAATTTTCAATTAAGTTAAATTAGAACCCATTTAAATTCAAAAATATATACTTAATCTTTTACAAAGGGTTTATATCTCTAGTAGCTGGAATATGAATTTTTTTAAAACAAAAAATTAATGAAGGGTGGAATTTAAAAAAAATAAAAAATAGGGTTATAATTGAAATGAAAATTGTTAAAGGTTATATAATACCTTCATAATCCACATGAAATTCAAGACAAATGCATTAAATTAGCTATTTAAGAATTAAGAAGTAAATAATCTAATCACAAATTAACTTGATCCAAATGTAATTATTTTTTAATAGTTATATATTTGTAAAATAGACACATTTATGGGATATTATACAACTAATAAAATCTCAACAAATTGGCTAATTTTGGAATCCTCTTATAAGTTCCAATTGATAAAATATATATTTTTAAAGTATTGAGAACATAGAATTATAGGAAATAGAAGTGGATCTTATATATATAAATATATATAATATAGTGTAGAAGATTGAATTTAGCAAAACGATACCCAAATTAAATATTGAAATTTTCATTAAATCAAATTTCCAGCAATTTTGAAAAGGGTGAAGGATATCAATGAAATGATATACATTAAATTAGCTATTTTGGAAATTAAAAACTTAATTTAATAACAATTTGATCAAATCAAAATGTACTAATTTAGATAGGAAATGCATTTGTAAAATAAATACATTTAAAGGATACATATATTGAAATTAAAATCTCGTTCACCAAATTATTTATGATTCTTTCCATGAGGTCGAAAAAAACTTACTAAGGTATTATTTCCAATTTATAACAGTACGAGACAAATTGGCATTCAAGTGATATATATCCATCAATGTGTTGTAGATTGTATTACCTAATAATTAACCAAATTAAATATTGAAAATTTGTTTACAAAATTAATATTGTACTCACTCACAAGTTCCAATTATATGGTATTAGGTCTAAATTCAAACATTTTTTTAATTTGGAAAACAAAAAACTAAGGATTTCAAATTTCAATCAAGGAATAAATAAGCAAGGGATATCAATTCAATTACCTAATAAATGCAATTAAAATAGGGACCTAAACCTCCAAAAGTGGGTGGACTATAAATAAGTAATTATCAAATGGGCTCGCATAATTTTATTATTTGTAATGAACAATTGGCGATATCTAATTACACCAAAGACAGTTTAATTTTCTTTTCAATCTCTTCTATTTTTTCAAATGCAAGAATCAACAAACCTTGAAGAAAACACAAGAAGCCCAAGGTGTTTGAGATGAAAAAGAAGCTTCAAGTGGACAAATCCAAAGCAAAGGAAGAAACAAATGAAAATGCAGTTGCACCAAAAAATTGAAATGACCAATGGCACGTGGCAAAACTTATTTGTCGAGGATGGACTAGAGAATTCATTATCTGACCAAAAAGGGGAGGTATGTTCTTGAATAGTTTTTGACAAAAAGAAATTACAATATTGTCAAGAATTTGTTCTTTCCTTGTGGAAACTATTTGTTTTTAGTTGAGATTTTTTTTTCAAGCACTTAGCCATTGATCGAGCTCCAAAAAATTGGAACTCCACCTATGTCCGAAAACAAAAGATATGTTCTTGAATAGTTTTCGGCTGAAAACAAAAGTTATGCAAAGTCTTGAGTATACAAACTTACAAAATCTTATAGATCTTTTGTGGAACTTTTGGATGATATTTCAAAAAGTAAATTTTATAAACGCTAATTTCTTTCTCCACAATATATATCGTGTTTTGATTCATTAAGATTGTGGAGGGAGCAAACAAGCAAGCACAAGAGAACTTGGAGGTAAGCCTTCTAACTCTTTATTCTTTCCTTTGTTTTTATGTCCTTTCATGATTTCTTTCTTACCTTGATTCTTGTTTCATGTTTCTTGTTTTCTTCTTGCTTTCTTTCATGTTTGTTCCTTGCTTTTTTTTAATATGTAATTTAGAATTTTGTTTCAAGCTCTTGGCCATAAACAAAGCTCCACAAAATTGAAGCTCCACCTATGGCCAAGAGCTTTTGGCTTTTGGCACTTCGGCGCCGAATTTTGGAGCACTGAGAGAAAAATTCTCTTGGCCCTCCCAAGCTTGCGAATGAGCTCTTGAATGCCAAGAGCTTTTTGCTCTCAGCAATTTGAAATTCAACTACAAGATTGGGAGGGCCAAGAGCATGTTTTCTCTCATCTTTCCATAGCTCAGCCACGAGCTTGGGAAAGCCAAGAGCAAAAAGTCTCTTAGTGCTCTAAATTTCGGCACCAAAGTTTGGAGCACTGAAAGAATTTTTTTATCAATTCTCCATAGCTTGGAGCTTCAAGGTCTCCGTTTTCCAAACTTTGATGCTAAGCTTTGGAGCAATGAGAGGATTTTCCCTCCTTGTGCTTAGATTTCTTTAAGTTTTGTCCTAAAGTTTGGAAATACAAAAGACTTTCGTCTCTTTATGCATGAAAAGCGATGTAAGTTTCAAAATTTTGTGCCAAGATTTGTATTTCAAAACATTTTTTGCTTTTGATCTTCCAATGTTCGACACTTTCTATACTTTTCTTTCTGTTTTTTGAGCTTTGCTTGAGAGCAAAATGCTCTTGATTGTGCAATCTTTGATACCACACATTGGTGGATTGGGAGCTTAACCCAATTTTTTAAAAGTTTTTAGGACATATGTTCCATGTGTGTGACAAAAATCATTGTCTCCAGGCATGGATGCCATACATCACTCATGTACAACCTAATGATGTAGATTAACACAGTTGTGTTGATTCCATTTTGTCAGACGTGTGGAGCTCCTCATAACCATGATTAACCTCAATAGGTAAACATTTTTTTCCTCGTGTAACATGAGTTCATTTGAACGTACATGTACATGTCCCTGACACCTTGCTCATTATATTTTTATTTAATGTGCAAGTCAGTTGAGTTGGATCATATCAAGCCCAACCTTGTGCATGATTTTTTCAAAATCTAAAAGATTGAAAAAATTCCTCTACAACAATTCAAGTATGTTGTATCCCTTACCCTATACAAAAATTGTGAAAATAAATCTCGCAAGACCTAGGATTCATTGACAATGGAGGTGTTTTTTGAATACATGTACATGGTAACAATAATAATCTTTCAACTTCACTTGAATTCTTCTTTCAATATAACATTCATGTCTTTTGCATTCAAACTTTCTTACTTTGTTTACACATAGAGAGCTTTCTATGGTAGCAAATGTTGATGTTAAGTTGTATAATGAAAAGGTGCCAGACCCAAGCTAAAGGTTGGCATCTAAAATGAAAATGTTCATGGAGAAAACAATAGATTAATGCATATTTTTGCTTGATTGGGTGAGTTTGAGCGTAAGACATAGTATTACTAAAGAATTCTTTGAGCATTCAATTCAAAGAACACAAGACATTGTCCTATTTTATAGTGTTTTTTTACCACTAAGCCAATGATATCTAAACCATGTACTTTGCAACAAATTGATTATCTTTGATTGGAGTTCTTTCATTTGATTAAAACATCCATTGTTTTATTTAAAAAAACATTCACACACATAGATTATTTTTGACTACAAACTATGTTATGTTTCAAGCCTTCACTTTGAGAAGGTCAATCTATGTCAAATGCTCAAAGAACCCAACCCTTGAACAACTCCTGAACCCATTCTACATAGTTTCACATCTAAATGGAGTTTTCCACAACCACACATTTTGAATTATAAATTTTTATGTTGTTACATCTTGTGAATATCAATGGTATTGTAAGTTTTTCTATCGGACATACTAAATAGACCCAATTTTTTTGTGTGTGCTATTCACATCATTACAATTATTTCTATCCTTGTTGTCATTGGTTCCGTGCCATCCTCTTCTTCATCCATCACAACATCTTTTGGGTGCAATGTCTTGGGCACTATGCTTTCTTCTTTGTCATCCAACTTTGTCATTTTTCCATTTGGGCATGTCTCATAGTCTTCCTCCTTCACCTTGCTGTTAATTGTATTAGCCTCCACTAGTTGGTCCATTTCCTTGATGTAAGGAAGTACTGGTGCTTCATATGGATCATTATTTGCATTTACATTGTTTCTTGGCCAATTCTTCTCTAAGAGTGAATCACTTTTTTTTTGGGGGCGCATTGAACCCCAAAAAGTAATCACATTGTTGACAAAATTGTGTTTTGAAATTCCTATTTAATTTGTCAAGTTTGTTGGCCATGGATTGTCTCTAGGTGGTTGTTGCAAGTTGTTCAGAAACTTTGATTTAAACATTTTGATCATTGTCCCATATATCTTGTAATATTGCAAGTTGTTAGTAGATGCCCAATATCCAACCTTTGCTTGGAACTCTACATATACATTCTTTAACTTTTTTTTCCTCCACATGTAGTACAAATCCAAATATGATGGTGTTTGATAAGAGTATTGTGGATATGGATATCATGACATGATGCAAATGAAGAATCTCTACTCTATTTTATTTTTATGGAACTTTTTAATTTCAATATAAAACTAAACTAAATGCACAAAATAACTTAAGTTTGGGAACATGTTGAGTTCGTGACATATTTGTAGTGGTCCACTCATTTTTGCATTTAAGTCTAGCATGACAACTTCACTTTTAATTGGACCATTTGCTTAATAAAGGTGATTTTTAAATAGTAGGATATGTGAGAATGGCTCCAAATGGCATAACAATTACATCTAGTTCATTTGCCACAAAATCAAGTATTTGCTCATCATCTCATGCTCGGATTTGATATTTTTAGTGATTGTTTGTTTCAACAGTCACTATGGATTTGTTCAATAAGCAATTCTAATGTTTAATTTTGACCCTCATTTTTTTTTTTTCAAAATTGAATATTTCCTTTTCAAATCACATACTTTGAATAGATATTGATGTAATCATGTGTATTAAACCATAATGTAATGCAAACAATGAGGTTTTAAATCCTCCTTTATTTCTCGACATGTTTTTGTTTTTGCCTATTGTACAGTTTTCGTGGTTTTGAGGCCGGCCCTATCATTCGACAATTCACTAGAGGTTTTAACAATTCCTTAATTTTGGTGGCACCTAGGCTCACCTGGCTCACATGCTCGGAGTTGCATACAATTGTCTTTTGGGTTTCATAAACTATGTTGATAGCAAGTTGCCAAGCATTACCAAATTTTCTCTCGACAAATTGTTTAACAAGCTTGTGAAAAAAAATTGGAATTGACTTCTTCATATTAGAATGTTCTTTGAAGAAATCCATGGCATGTGTAAACATTGCCAAATTGTAATCTTCCATATTTTCTTTGGAAATGTGTACAATTTGTTTAAGCAATGCAAGAGTTTATTTGTCGATCTTTGCATTAGCCCATTGCCCACCCATTCATCTATTTTGTTAATTGCGCTTTTCCATTTTGTTCCCCATGTTATGATTTCAAGCAAATGCTAGAGGGGATCTAATTTGGTATCATTTCTTAGATATTCCATAGATTCTTTTTAATATGTTTGAAATTAATGTGTATTCAATCATTAATTCCAAAGTGTTGAGTGTGACATTTGGTGTCAATTTTTTTCTTCTCATTGTAGAATAAAGGTTTCATGTTTATAAACACATTTTAGAGGTAGAAAGGATGCAACTAGCTAGTAAGGGTGGAGTAAATGAAAATTTAGATATAGATCGGGCAAATTAGTTATAAAGGGGGGAAATTGGAATTTGATTATATAAGTTGCCAAAATGGTGGTAGATGCAAGAGGTTGAGATTGTGAATGAAAATAACCAATAGCTTAAAATTGTATAAACAATGTAAAGTGCTAATGGTTACATTGCATTGTTTCAATTCCTAATGGGCACATGCCTCTTTGTGGTGAATGGGTAATGTATGGATTGACACATACCTCTTGGTGGGCCAATACGCTTGTAGTCGGGTTTTGTCTTAATTTCTAACAAGTACATGCCTCTTTGCGGTGAATGGGCAATGTATGGGTTAACACATACCCCTTGGTGAATCAACAAGTTTATATGCCATTGAATGGATTTAGTTAATTTTTAAAAATGGTTTAGATGTTGTACAAATTCATATTAGGAAAATATGAAGTAAGCCTTTGAAGTATTACATCAACATTTCATGTGTTGTATTTTTCAAGATAAAACCAACATGAAATTTTATTCCATCCTTTATGAATGAGATAGTGGTTCATCCATGATTTTCATAGGTTTGGCATCCATCTTTTATAAAAGTCAATCCATTTTATTTATCATCCAAGAATGTTGTTCATCTATGACACGTGGTAGAATATCCTGCCATGTCACCAAATATTCCATCCCATGTGTCAAAAAATTTATGTCAATGTCAATAAGATATTCCTGAAAAGATTCACTTAGGTTCACATGTTCATGCTCATGTGTTCATTGCTCACATTCATGCGTTCACAAGATAACAACCCTACCTCTTGCAAGCTAAAAGGCATTGTTGCAAGCAATAGGCAAGAGCTTAGAGGGAAGACAATTGGTTGCAAAAGGTACATAACAAAGGAAGGACTTTTCAAAGGTTGTAGGTGGTAGGCAAAGCCACTAGAAACCCTGCATGCATGGGGAAGGAAAGATATTAGTGGTAGAAAGATCTATAAATTCCCTAGGCAAAATATTGGGGTGTTGAAGGTATTATATAATCAGGGAGATTAACTACTCCTAGGTTCTCCCCCCTTTCTCATATTACTCCCTTCCCTAGATTCTATTCCATATTCCTTGGATTATATTACTTACAAGATGGTAGGTTTAGCCTTAAATAACAAACCTTTATATTCTTTACTTTTCCTTGTGTGATTTCTTAATTATTACTTGAGTACTTGTAGTAGAGTAAGCTAGGGAGGGTAGTTCTTTTTGTGGAGTAATAAGGTGTCAACCTTGCCCCCTGGTCTTACCCCTAGAGGATGGTAATGATCGGTGGCCACAATTTCACCCCTTTACAACCTTGCTCTCTATTTTTCAAAAGCTTGATTCGCCTCTATAATCTTTAATGTAAAATGCTCTAGAAAGCAATCAACCCTTCTTCTCTTTGGAAGTTTGATTCACCTACAAATTCTTTAATTTAAAGACATTTAAAAAACACTCAACCTAAGAAACCTTATAAACATTCATGAAAACACAATAAAGGAAGAGAACAAAAAGCATTTACCTTCTTCTAAGTTGTTGACACTTGAGTATTGGTGTTGATCCATGTTCTTAATTTCCCTCTAGAATCTATTAAATGCATTCATGAAACATAAATGTGCAAGTTGATAACGCGTTGCGAACATTATAAATAACAAGACTAAAAAAATGGTAGTTGTGGAAAAATCATGAAATGATACAAGCTACAACCACTTAGCACACATTTAAACCTTAAACCTTTCTCCCCCTGGGAGGAAGGGAGTTACCTTCTCTTTGGGTATTGAATTGCCCTAGGGAGCAAGTTTTTAAATGTTTGATAAGAAAGTATAAGGGGTAAAATTTGTCCAAATTAATCATAATTTATGTCATTGAAAAGATTTTAAAATTTTAAAATGTAAATATCTAAAATGATCTTGCATTTTCAATTCGAATGTACGAGCTAAAAGTTAGGCTAAAAGTTATGACGAAAAGAAGATCCAAGGGTCAAATAGGGAAATTTGACCCCCAACTTTTTTATTATCATAACTTTTAATTCATACTTTCAAATCAAGAATGCAAGATCATTTTAGATATCTAAATTTCGAGATCTTTCCAAAGGAATGAAAAACATTTAATTTAAACAATTTTTATCCCCTCTAATTTTTTGTCAAATATTTAAGAACTTAATCCTTGGGGGAATGTAATTGATTTTCCCCTGAAGAACATTATCCCTTTTTCCCTAGGGAAAATTGCTCCTTAGGGCAACTTAGTGTAATTTAGTCCTTTTCTCCTCGAGGGAAAATATTAGTGTTGGGGTAGATATCAAAAAAATTTAATCCATCAAATAAGGATATTACATTTTTTATTTTTAAAAAATTAAACATGGGTGCAAGCAAGATATTTTGTACATACTTGTTACCTTGTTTTCAACTTGAAAATAGTTTTTCAAACTTCTAACCTTCCTCTAACATTTCAAAACAAACAAAACTTTTAGTTTTTTCATGGGCATATGTAGCATCCTTCTAGCTTTTCAAAGTAATTTGTGTCATATCATTTGGATTTGAAAAAATACCCCAAAAATATCCCCAAAAATTATGTCATTTTTTAAGGGTTGGGATGATTTTAACTATGAAAAGATTTCCATTAACCAAAAAAATTATATTACAATTTTCGCCACATCAATATTGAGGTGTATATATATATATACTTGCAAAAATCTTTCATCTACTTTCAAGTACTTGAACTTTATTTTTCGAACTACCACAAATTTTAGGTCCAATTTAAATACTTGCAAATAGCTTTAAAAAAGTGATTATAACAATTTAACTTTTGAATCCATGCAAACAAGAGTTAAGAAATAATGTACCAAAACAAATTATCCCCATAAATCATCTACTTGCTAATCCTTTTATTGAATGACCCCAATATTTTATTATTTACACTCTTTTTTGTGTATCCTTTATCATGTTTTCACCCATACTTTAGATGGATATAAGATTTTCACATTTTTTGATCTAACCTAGATATCAGTGTTTTCGGATATCCGCCATTTATTTATTAGTTGGATATTAATAAATTTGGATATCAAAAATTTTAAAACTTACTTGCTAATTATATTGGGTGCCAATTTTCTTTGGGTTGAAAAATTTCCAAAATGCAACATCCTTTTTTTATAGGGAATATCTTTTTGCAATTATTGTAAAAAGAAACGATTTGCAAAAAAAATCACACTTTATTTTCAAAAATATATATAACCTCAATAATAACTACTATTGATTATAACTTTGAAGATACTTTTGAGAATGTGTTTTCAGAACAATTTAAAAATGTTTAAGGATTCTTACCACCTTAGCTACATTAAGACAATGAAAAAAAACATAAATAGGTATAAATAACCTTAATATTGGGCTTGAATATGATATTTAAGTCAAATATCAACATCTTTATATCTAGCATAATTTCTAAATATCATGATGGGTGATATTTAGGGTGTTAGATATCAAACCAAATATCATTCCCAATGATATTCACTAGATGTCATTTTTGATATTTGGGTTGATATTCGAAGTAAATATTGAGAATGACACGTGGAAATTTTGACCCTTGATTTTTGTTTTCATCATAATTTTTAGCTCATAGCTTCAAATTCAAAATGCAAGATCATTTTAGATATATGTGTTTTGAGAGCTTTTTAATGACATCAAAACATTTGATTTGAACAAAGTTTATTCCTTGCATTTTATTGTTAAACATTTGACAATGTGCTCCTTAGGTGAAATTGCTTTTCAAGGCAATTTAGTCCTTTTCTCTTTGAAAAAGTTGATTATCAAATGAAATTGTTTTTCGGGGCAACTTAGACCCCTTCTCCCCATGGGAAGCTTTAATATTAATTGTTGGATCTACTACCTCGTCCATGAAACTCATAATCAAGGGCAATTATGTTTAAATTTAATCATAAGACTTGAGCGACAAAGAGCTTCAAAGACATACAAAATTTAGCACATAATACACAACCAAATATAAAGTACCAGTCAAAGATGACTAACTTGTCAACAAAAAAATCTCAAAAAAACAACAAATGAGACTAAACGCCTAAAAAGAGCAAATGCCATATGGTTGGGGTTGTTGGGCTTTAATTAGCTTAACCCAATTTTGGTTCAGAATATGTAAATCGGATAAGGGAATTATAGGGCTAACCCAAGGTTCATGGGATAAAGTAATATGTTTGATATTATCCTAGATGGATTACTAGGGGGTGTAAACAAGATAAAGTGAACAACTTGATTATCTTGTCAATTTTGAACAAGTATATTTAAAATAACAACAAAACCCATTATAAAATTGTGGAACATTAAATGTTTTCATTTCAATGATTAAATATAATATTTGTTTACACTAATGTGCATTGATTTTCATATTTCAAATTGTAAAACTAGGTATTGGTTATAAGAATCTAATTATAAAAAATTTAAAAGCAAATGAATTTAAAAAGTAGATCTTGGTTGATAAGGGCGTAGACATATCATGAGGGATAGAGATAAGGTGCGGGGGCTGCTGCATAACGAAGAGGTGAATTTTCAAAGTACATCCAATCAAACAACATGATTGGGATGGAGGTGGAGGCATCACATGTTAATGGTGGTGGTTGCTCAAGGGAAGGCTCCCAGAGTAGTTCCACTCAAGGGCAAATGGAAAAAGAGTAGTTCCACTCAAGGGCAAATGGAAAAAGAGGTACACAAAACTAGTGTTAAGCTTAGTAAGGTAGGAATAGAAAACGAAAGTGGGTGAAAAAAAAATGGGCGCCTTACTTAACATTGAAGAAGAAGGTCTACCTTCTTGTGTTAGAACAAAAGAAAGTGGGAAAGAAGAGGGGTTGTTTCGAAAAGCTTGAGTAGGTATGGGTTGTGAGGGTTGTTGAGAGTAAAAAACAAGAGGATTAGAGAAGGGGGAAGGTAGGACTATTCATAGAAAAGGGAACAAGTTTGGTAAGGCATGGGTAAAAGATTGGTTGGAGTAGGAAATCAATAGCTAGGAACTAAAGACTCCAATGTAATTACCTTTGTTTTCTTTTGATGTGTAAAGGATTGATTTGAAAAAAACCTTATTTCATTTAATGAATGTTGTGTGTGTGTGTTTTTTTTGTGATTTACTTGTTTAGGGTTATTGTTGGATATAGTATGAGTAAGGGGAAAGTGGTTGTGAACAAAGAAAGAAGTTGTTGTTTAGATCAAACAAGGGAAGGGTAAAACATGAATTACAAAGGGGGAAGAGAAATTTTGATCGATAGAAAGCCAAACCCGTACTTCATGCTGGTGATGCTATCTTAGGTAGATGATAAAGGAAAATATGACTAAGATAACCTAACTGCAACTTTTCCTTGTAAGTTTTGCTACAATGGTGTTATTATATTGAATAGGGGTCTTGGGATTAAAAAGGTTAGTTGGGGTAGCAAGTTGAGTATTTAATCCAAAGTGAATACCTACAAGGGGTGGAGAGGTGAGATTACCTAATTGGGACACCTCTTGGATATTCTACAAGGGGCATGGGGGAGTGGCTCATGGTAAAATGTTAGGGATGTGCTGATTTTGAGCTTACCAAAGGTTACCATTTTGTTTCCTCCCCCAGTAAAGCCTATGACCACACTCTGAATGGCCCAGAAAACTTTTGTGTAAGAATTGAGCTTGATAAATCAACTTAGCATTCCAGAAAAGCCATTTTTGGCTTGCCAGGGGTTAAGGGAAGAAGAAACTCATAGGAAGCCAATGGAGAAATGTAATAGTTTCAAGAAAAGGGATGCAGATAATATATGACTGGACAAGGCCCATCCATAGTGGGAGGAGAACGTTAGTCAATGTAGACAGATGGGGCGCGCACATGATTGTGAAGACCCTGGGTTCTGCCTGCCTGCTCCTTGAAATCCGCTGGCAGAAAGGGAGGCAGGCAAATAAAATGTGCACATGTACAACATAGTCCTTTTTAGCTGGTCCATCTAATTTTCTCTCCCTGCGCAATTTGTTAAAACAATTCCATACATGGGCAGCACCTCTCCTAGTAGCTTGTCCCTAAAAACAACTTTAGGATATGACATATGAGGGGAGCCAATTGGGTGGAGCCAACATGCCCCCAAGGGATGTTTCTTATTTTGAAGGGGTGGGGGCCTTTGGATTTCCATCAAGTTTCCAAACAGTTCTCATTTAATTCCTCTTGTTACCATCAATAACCCATCAAAACCTTTTATCCTCATCAAGTTCCCAAACTTCTCATCAACTTCCTCTTGGTCCTGTCATAACTCATCAAAATTCTTTTGTTTTCATCAATTTCCATTGTTCCCATCAAGTTCTTGTAACTTCCTTTTGTTCTCAACCCAACACTACATAAACCCACACAAAGCTCTGAACTTTGCCATTAATAGTTTTTTGCGCAACTTGGAAACTTGGCTCTTGAGATGGTGCCATGGTGAGAAAAAAAGAAAAGTGATTAACTTTTTTTTCGGGAGAAACACAGTACATGTACAGTGTGCAGTGAGAAAATGGCTATGGAGGATGCACCGCCAGTGCCTCAAGAATTAAGCAATTGAGCACGAAGGTGAACCGTGAGATTCGTGAGAAAGTTGTTCAGAGTGCTAAAAGGAGCCTCGCAGTTCATGATCAGTGCGGAAGGGGGAGCTACAGCGGCAGCCAGACATCTGCCAGGTGCGGCCGAGCCAAAAGGTGGATTTCTGCCTGCCAGGGTTTGTGGAAGATGGCGGGCAGGTCCGCTTCTCGCGCTGCAGACTGCCGCACTTCTTCGTTCATGTGCCGAAGAGTTGAAGGACTCTTGCTGCAAATACGAAGGTAGTTAAAGATAGAGTTCAAGTACTTGTGCTGATGTGAAACATGAAAATAACAGACATCTTGTGGCCTGAGTCTGTTGGCCCCAGTGATGCAGAAATTTGACCTTTTTCAGTGCGGTCTCTTTTAGAGGCTACACTTGATCTGGGAAATGTTAACTTGGACTAATGGTAGGTGATTATAGCAACCAGATATTTATACTGTTTATGACTAGAAGCAACCCAAAAGTATTCAGGTTTTTTAAGGATGATATGAGTGCATGGACTTGTTCGCCCCCAGGCAGTTCTATCCAGGCCAATACGATCCTGATTCTAGTAGAGTTATCCTTAAAGTCACCCTGTCTTTGGTCCCTAGTTTGACCTTATAATCCCTGTTTCATCCTCAATTTGCTAAAGTGAGTGAAACTGGGTATCATTTCAGAAGATTCACAAGGATTTTATATTTCAACAAAACTCAATTTAATGAAGAATGTGGGCAGCAGTGAAGGCTTATGTAAATCCAAAACTAGGGGTGAAACTCCTGTGAGGACCAATTTAGGTGAGAAGACCAGTTTGATCCTCTCTTGTTTTTCCTCTGTTCTGATTTCATCCTGACTTTTGATTTTGTCTCCAGTTCTGGAAGAACTGATGCCCAGTATATCCTGTTTTGGGTACTTTACTCCTAACTCTAGTATGTGGAGGCCAATTGCTAGTTGGTGTAGACTTATTGATGGTTAAGTTTTGTGAAATTTGCACACAGCCTAGAGCATGTTTATGGTGTCATGCTTGTTGGTGCATGATTTATGTGTATCAATGAAGTGGGTAAAACTGGGTACCATTTCATGAAACTGGGTTGATTTGCAGCAACTTATTAGGACATAGGCTTGAATTAATGAAGAATATGATCCAGCAGTTCAGTTGCAAGTTAGGCAAAATCCAAAGACGAGGGTGAAACTCCCCTGAGGACCAATTTAGGTTGAGAAAACTATTTTCGTCCCCTGTTTTCTTTTTCCCTGGGCACTGTTTTCATCCTGACTTCAGGTTTCGTCCCTGGTTTTGGTGAAACTGGCGCCCAATAGCCCCAATTTTGGGTACTTTATGGATAACTCTAACGGTTTCTGGATTTTTGGACCTAGAAAAGAAGAGGGTCTTATGCCTACTTCTTTATGAATACATGTACAATCCATCCCACTCTTATGGATTACCATCTCACTCCTATGCCTTGTGATCTACATATGTGTAAGTTCACGATTGTTTCCCTTGTGCTTTACAAAGGGTAAAAAGCCCATAGGTGGTTGCTGACATTCCCAAAATGCTGGACTCAGCTAAAGCCTTGTACAAGTCCCCTCTGTTTGGGAATGCTCCCACGCTGTGGCTTTACCCTACACATTTTGGAACCCAATGTGGAGCTCACAGGCACAGACTAATTCCATGTCTGTTGAAACCACAAGGTGCAACTTTCTATGGCTGGTTTCAGTTGGGAGTCACCCCTTCCCCCCTCCTTCCCCCCACCCCCGCCCCCCCAAGCAAAGGTTTGCTTTTGGAAATACGCTAAATATACCCCCTTCATGAGCTCTGTCTTTGCTTTTGTGAGTTAGGCATGCCATGCATCTCTTAGAGACCACATGGACCTAACCAATTGGAAACAGGATGAAACCTTATGCCACTTGCAAGTGCTTGCATGGGGTTGAGTTCTTTCTTTCTTTCTTTTTTGTACAAGTGAACATGCATGTGTATAACTGACATGCATGTATATCATATCCTGGGCTGAAATTTGGTGGAGGCCTGGAACAAAGGTGTATGCAGCCATTTCTTTTTCTTGCAAACAAGTCTGAGGAATATTGCATTGCTGGCTAGTGTCACGGGATTTGTTTTTGGGCAGAAGTGGTTCTCATTTTTCATCTTTCCCAAGTTCCTTGCTGCATGTTTTGACAAGTGGTGGCTGATTTATTGGCCATGCTGCATCTCTCAATATTAGTGAAATTATTGTTTTGTGTAGGGTAAAGCCCCAAGGTAAGGGGGCACTCTCGAAATAAGGGTGCCTTCGGACAAGGCAATAGATAGCCCAGTTCAATCTCACCCATTTTTCATATTTCTTTAACCCAGTCAATATGTATCATCCAATGTTTAACTTTTCTGGATTCCACAATTACCAGAGTTAGGATCCTTTTCATCCACTGGATCAATCATTGGCTTAAAATAGACATCTAAAAAGAGGATCTCTAGGAATTCCGAGAGATAAAATGATAAAACACTTTTCCATAAATTCAAACTTTCCACTCCAAAAATCTTCTTTACACTTGCAGACACACACACACACACGCAGGGGTCAAATGTATTTCAATTCAAGCAGAAATAAAAGAGTTTAATCAAAAAATCAAATAGCAGGGCTACCGTTTTTTTTGGTTAAACTCGAGATATTTTTTCTGTTCTTGGACATTTTGTCCACCAACTGAACTTGGTGCTGCTTTTAAACTCATAGCAAGTGGAAGGTGAGAGACCCCAAGGTGGGGCCATTCCCAAATGTGTGTGTCTTGGATGAGGCGGACACACAGACATTTGGGGAACGTCGCACACCAGTAAAGCATGAGGCAAATGGTATTGTGAAGTAAGCTGTAATAACCGCTAGTTTTTTTCTAGTGTAACTGGAGGCTGTGTTATAGTGTGCAATTATTCCTCTGTTCAGCAAGCGGCCATTCTGCTTTTATAGTGGGCTTTATGAAAATGCTAAAGCCCCTTCCCTCCACTGGGTGCCTTCTTTTACATCCTAAATCCTTGCTGCGACCTGTCGGCTTGGGAAAAGATTTCCTCCCACCTGGGAAAATAAACTGAAGGTTGTGTTGTTGATTGTTACTTTGCACAAACCTTGTGAGCTAGAGCGTCACCAAAATTGGGCTTGCCTTCCACTCTTCCTCTCACAACCTTATTTCAGGAATACCGTCACCCTTGGTCTTTACACTCTACTAAACTCACTAGGTGTAAGGTACTTAATATTTTAGAGGAGGCAGTATTAATGTACATAAGGTGCCCTCTAATAAGTACACTTAAGAAGTTTTTTTTTTCCCTTCTTAGACACAAAAGGCCCACACTTGTGTTAATGGCAACCTTATTAAAAGGTGCCCGTCATCACATTGAAAGGCATAAAATAAGTGTACTAGTAGCCCAAAGAAATGCTTACCTAGCGCTTCAAGTGGGAACACTTTCTCTTTGTCAACACAAAATCCTGATATGTACAGATCGAGGGAAGAATCCTATCCCAGATTTGGCATTGCAAAACCAATTGGAGGTACGCATTTTTTCCTATTTTGGCGGAAAAGTATCCCAGCTTGGATGGAATTCCATTTCCCTTTCGGCCGCTGGGGATGCTTGTTGGTCGATGGTGGAGCCAGGCCGACGCTCCACGTACCCCATGCCACATGGGGAATGAATAAAGTGGGAGCATAAAAACACCCCCCTCGGAACTTTGTGAATAAATAATGTGAATAGTTTGGGAGTCCGTTTTCGACTCAGCAAAGGTGAGTTGGACAAAAAGCAGCTAAACAAAAAGCGGGCTATCATCACCGGCCAGGCCTCTTCTAAGCTGGGCGCTCTTTTAGGATTCTTTCCTCCTTCTTTGTCTGATTTGCTTACACATCTGATGTACGGTTTCGGACCTAGACTAGGGACTTGGATTTGGGTGGGTGTCTTTTCCCGCTTTAGCTTTTTGGGTGTTATCTCAACTTTGGTGGTTGGTCCTCTCTTTGTGTTCCTCTCTCTTTCCCTTCTGGTTGTGTGCTTTTCGAGTTTTTTAGTTGTTAAAAGCAAGAGTTTTCTCAAGGAACATATGTCGATAAGCTCAAAAAGATGCAAGCATAGACTATTCTAAAGTCTAGCTGTAGAGATAGGGCTGGTTACCTCCAGACTTTCGTCCCTTGGCAGACCCAGCTTCCATTCTTACTTCTGCCTTGTTACATGCTAATGCTTGGTTAGCACCCCCCAGCCCCGGCCAATGGGGTGGGGCCCGTTGACCTCCCTTCCATTTTCACTTCTGATCAGTGGTTTTATAAGGAACTTTTCAATGTAGTCTAAGTACATTGCATACTTTTGATCATTATATGAGGTTTGCCATGACCTCCAAAAATCTTAGTAGTAATGTGTCTAAAGTTGCACTCAACTCAGCTTTTTGAAGAGTGAGCAAATTTGAAATGTGGATGCTAGTAGTGAATTTTTACTCTTCTACTTGCTCTACTTTCACCTTTTGTAGATCTATTTTTAAAACCTAATTTCTATTCTTCTACTTGTTCTACTTTCTCTTTGAAACGTATTTGCTGCAAGTAAACTTTTAGACTTGGACTAACATTCTCTACATGTTCTACTATCGCTGGCACATTACCATTTTTCAAGACTACATCATTAGGACCTAATAATTCTAAGCAAAGTTGAAATTGTTTTTCTACTTTAGCTTGTAGAGAAGACATTTGAAGCTCAGATTAAGAGTAGAGAATGATCACGTAAACCTTGCTTTAGTTCAAACTTTGATTTGTCCCTTTTTTTTTTGGGGAGGGAATGCAAAGTTCTAATGCATAGTAAAAATCTTTGGGGACTCTCCTTTGGGGATTAATAAATGTGCTATCAAAGTAGGATGTCCTTTGCTAATCCTTGTGCATTGTCTACTTGTTAGGGTTTAGGGTTTATTAATGCGCAATTTCATGTCTTTTAATGAGAACTCAAACCCCCATAACCAAACACTAACTTTTTATGTGCATTTTGCTTATCTTGGTTCTCTATTAGACCTACCCTTAAAAGGTTCATTGCCACCATATTTGTTTTCAAATATGTGCATTACAATGTGATGGTCTTCTCCCATAATCATACATAATTACATATTCAATGTGTTGCTCCTCTCTCATAACCAAACAAGACTACATATAACATTGTGTATTTTTAAAAATAACTGTTTTCTTTCATGCTCATAACCACACCAAAAAAAAAACATTGTTTGGATTACATAGAAAAACTGAACACATTTTTTCAAGTCCGAATGTTCGGTCATAGGGTTTCATTTAGACACTTGCACAAAGGACTAAGACCATTCATTAACGTGGGTATGCACAATAGAGGTCTTTGATCACTGGGTGATGTTCAGTGGGGGGCATGTTTACCCTGGTAGATGTCAAGATGGGAACTTGGAAGAATCATTTTGTAGGCAAACGGCACTATACAACATCGCAAGTTTGGCTAATCTAACAAAGGTCATTGTTGCAATGGAGACAAATAACCTTTGACATGAGAACGATGGCACAAAATGATGGTGCACTTGCTACAAGCAATGTGACAAAATGATGTCTCATCATTTGTCTACTATGGTCACATATAGTGTGTTTCGAGGCAAAAAATTTAAAATAAAAATAAAAAGCAGCACAGGGCATATTTCTAGGCCCTTATTAGTATCACAATCTGCGACTTATGGCCATAAAAGAAAACATTGCAACCTTCCACTGTTGTTCTCTTCTTATATAATTGGCCATTAGGTGTCTCATCACCTATATATAACTGGCTACAGTGAACCAGCACCCACCAGTGCGCCATGAAGAACCAATAGTAAGTGGTCAGGAAACAGTTTTCTGTTGGGTTCCAGTTCCCTAGGTGACCATGGTAGTTTGCTCAGTTACTTTTTGTTCTACCTACCTACTAACTAACAACTCACAAGCAGGTTGTTAGTAGGTAGGTAGTAGAAACAGTCTTTACATGTGTATAAACCATTTACTTACCTATTAGTTACCTATTTTCCTACATACCTACGGATGAGACCTATTTCTTACGGAATTGGTTACCAACATGAAACCAAACCATTAACTCAGTTGAGGTTCACCCACAACTCGGTAATAGTGGGCATCCAGTTGGTTGTGCGATGGTAGGTGCCGGTTCACTGTGGTCTATAAAACCAATTATGGTGTCTTATTTACAAACCTTTTCAGGCTTTTTCCAAGGTGGGGGACAGGCTGTCATTTGCTGGGTAAAGCCTGAAAAGGGTAAAGCTTGAGGCTGTGGGCTTTACTGAACGTAAAGAATCGCTTCAATTTTTCTTTTTTCCTTATATATCACTTGGGAAAAACAAAAAGGGAAGAGGTGTTTTGAAAATTGGAATGCCCACTCTTAGTGGATTTGAACTTGGAAGAACAAAAAAAAAATCCCCAACAAATCCCAAATTTTGGTTTTAGAAAGGGAAAATGTTGAAATATTAAAATTACTGGGCAGAAGTCAGGAAAAAAGACCAGATGGCTATATTTGGCTCCAGTGAAGTAACCAAAATTATTTAAAAGGATGATTAAAACCTTGTGCTGAAGATATCTAGCTAGTTTAATTCCAGATTTGGCTAAATCTTCCTAGAGATGATCGCCACTTAAACTGCCATAAAACATTCCTTAAAAAAACACTGCAGGATAGAGCCCAAGAGCAAGCAGTTTTGGGAAAACCATTTTCTACCTGCTGTAAAAAAGGAAAAAGAGGGACGTATGTAATTAAACGGTTGAGTTACGAGCATAAATGACGCCGGTTGTACGGGGTCACTTTTCGTTTGGGACGAAGGTTTAGCCATAATTGGCGACCATGGCAGCACCCGTATGGGAATCCGGCCCCACCGCCGCCACGTGCAGGCATGGCGAAACTATGACGGCGTGGACGACGTGAAGATAGTCTGTACTGTGTACCGTCCGCCACAACTGGTTTCACGTGTTCCATGATCCGGCCCTTGATTTTCCTACTGCAGTGGGAACGGCTTGAATGTAACTTTGGAAATGTTCGAGTACGCGGTTCGCAACCGTGGGGAACAGTCTGCCGTCCCACCTTATTATTGAAGAAAAGGGAGGAGAACAAATGTAGGTGGTAGGTGGTAGGTACGTGGTACGAACAACACCCTCTTATTCATTATTGATTGTTGGGTACTTTTTCCCCTTTTAAAAAAAATTGAGAAAAGGGGGCAATTTTCTTTCTCAAACTCATGAGCAAGTGATTTTTTCCAGACAAAGTTTGTGGTTTCAGGGGAAAAATGGGGAATTTTTGAGGTACGTGTTTTTTCTTTAGTGACTTCAACTAATTTTGCTAATTTTTAATAAAATCTCCAAAAAATTTCTAGCATGAAATTAAAATAAAACACACTGCTCATGAGGCCCTTTTTCAGTGCAGTTTAATCATGGAAGAAACCAACATGGAAATTGAAGTCATCCAAATGAATGTAAAAAACACAGACCCCAAAAAATCAATTCAAAATCTTAATTTTCTTTTCTTTTGACTTGTGAAATTTTGTTCTTATGGGCCCCTGGGTTGCCGAGGGAACCAGCATCCACTGGATGCCTGTTATGACTCAGTTGGGGATGAACCTCAACTGGGTTAACATTTGGTTTCAGCTTGGTAACCCATTCTGGAAGAAGTAGGTCCTACAAATA
>Ga0209208_10000771_pt1 | contig 43360 bp, 42 predicted proteins | sample S1TSphfallax_3_FD_187694 | JGI IMG/M metagenome (GOLD analysis project Ga0209208, IMG submission 187694) | Host-associated microbial communities from peat moss isolated from Minnesota, USA - S1T2_Fd - Sphagnum fallax MG (SPAdes) (version 2) | ecosystem: Host-associated > Plants > Peat moss >...
ATGAGTATAAATAAAAATAGCCCTCTCCCCTTTATTTTTAGTCTATTCAACATTACTATGGCTTATGACCTCATGTCTTAACATTCTCCCTTTTATTTCATGTTTTGAATAAGATTATGTTTGATTTGATTTATAACCTCATGGCCCTGTTTTAAATTATCTATTGTGTGAACTTTAACTCCCAATTTATTAGAAACAAAATAAGTAAGAGAATTGCAAGGAATTTTGGACTGTAATTTCATTGCCCCAAATTGCATTGGCATTTGTATGTAAACATTACAAAAATAAAAAATACAATGTGCAATTAGGTCTTCAGTATTTACATGAGTGAGAGGAAGACCATTCCATCTTTAAAGCAGTGAAATCCTATAATTTTGTTATCATAGGAATGGGCAAATTATTAAATGTAAACCAATAAATGATTTTGTTGTTTGCATAATCATTTGACTAAAGGGAGTATGTCTGGCTATACACTATATAACATTTGAGAGTCATGTTGATTGTGTAATGAAAGACTTTTCAGTAGCAAGTTCAGCATATTCATCTTTTGTTGTTCCTCATTTGAATGCCATTGCTACAAAACTATTCTACAAAAGAAGAAAAAGGCGTCACGAAACATTTGTGTAGAATATCATATTAGAGATCTAATGGATTCAAAGGTTTATGTGAAGGGCTGTTTCTATCAGCATCTCTAGTACTGGCATGTTTAGGCGTATCAACAGTACAGGGTTTGAGTAATGCATGTTACCGGGCTCTCATCATCCACATGTGTTCCCTATAGCTTGTTCACATAGATTTCTAATTGAGGGATACACTCCTGTTGCTGGAGTGCCACTACCAGGAGCCTATGGCCTGTGGGTAGTGCACATAACACTAAGTCCAACTATTTGGGAAATGAAAAGGCTGTGCCATTTGATTCAGGTGTGCCAAGTGCAAGTCACAGCCTCACTGACACATTGACTCTATCCTTTATCCTGCAGTAACCATTCCTTCTTTAGGAAGTATGTACCCTGGACAAAGGGAGTTCCACACATACTGATAAATAGAGAAAATATCTGGCACCATTCCAGCAAATTGTAGACTTTTATGAAAATATTGTTTGAAAGAAACAATATGAATGCTGCTTATTCCTCAAGAATTGTTCCCTTGTCACTCACATAGATACCATCCAAAAACTTCCGGATATCTTTCTTCTTAACATGGCACTTCTGCAAGAGAACAAACAATCACCTAATTCAGCAATGAACAGGACATATATATCTGCAAAATTGCAGAGAAATTTCCATAACAACTTGAAGGTAATATGACAATCAGTGCAGTCATAACCTTGTAAGAGTTGCTCACAAAGTGTCAGACCATTGTCTTTGAAATCACTAGCAGTGAGGAGCTGCTATGACTACCCACCAACTTCATCAGCTCCTAATGGTGCATGCAATTAAATAGATAATAATCTGTGACAAAGCAATGTACAGGAACTACATGTAGGAAGGACAATCAACATTTGAGAGTCAAATAAATTGGAAACCATGACCAGACAGGGGTGCTCTGCTTATAGCTTCACCAGCATGGCAAAGACACCATAACGGCAATCTTCTCCATCAATATAGACCCTGAAAACCATTGATTTCAAAACAAAAACCATTGATGCCATCTCACCTGGTTGATGAGTGCTGCAGACCGGGAGACAAGCTCAATGTCATTCCCTTCTAAAACCAGCTCATCTTTAACCTTCTCTGATCGTGTCACTGTCACACCTCCCAACATGTCCACCTTGCGTACCTGTACATAATATCATATCAAGCCAGAGACAGACCAGGAAACATTTAATGGCAGAGGTGATGGTATACCGATAAAACAGCAAAAAGCACAGAGGTCTGAATACTCACAAACAACCTCCTGCAACAGACAGTTAATTTATTTTCCTCTTAAATTTAGTAAGCACCCCACCCTCAAGTAGTACATACTTTTGGCAATCATGTTGGTGGCAGGCAAGCCCAAGCCCAGAACACACAGTAGTGCAATTACATAGAGGTCGAGTGCTTTCATGTGATTGTTTTGGATGCTTTCCTAATCACAAACTAGTTATTTCACACAGTTTCCTCCCTAAAGTGATCTTGATCACTCCAGTTTCACCTGGAGCCCTATCTCTCATAGACTGAATCACAGTAAGAATATCATGCAGGAGTCTTTGCATTTAATTGAACAGCAAATATGACTAAACACAGCACATAACCGCAAAAATAAAGAACAGGCAATTTTTTTCCTTTGTATTTGGAGGTCCCTTGTCAGGCAGAATGTTTGCCAGGCATCTTCTGCAGTGGAAGAATTCTTACGTTGTGTAAGGTTTATGCTCTGATTTTTGTGTTGCTAAGTTTTCTTTCCAATCTGTTCAAATGAATGAAAAAAATTGCCCACTCATTACACTGGATATAGCAGCCCTCTCAGCTCTCCCATGTTTCTCGGTCCCACTGCGAGGGCATGCTTTTCTGTCCCAGCGCTCACGCTACCACCCTTGCAGTCGGACATCAAAACATGGAAGAGTCTCTAGGGCTGCCATTATCCTATACATACAACAGCCATGACAAGTATGGACATAAGTCACCCCGACATTCTTCAGCGTTTTCCAACAAGTCTTTCTAACAGAAGCAGTAACAAGAAACCATGAATTGACTAACTCACCCGCTTCTCGCCCAAGAAGTTTCTGATTTCGATATTGTCATTCTCGGCCGTGATGCTAGCATTGATGGGGAAATGGGCATACACAAACCGCATCTTGTAGCGGTATCCTTTGGTAACTCCAGTGATCAGATTGTTGATGTGGCTGATGGCGGTTCGGATGGCAGCCATTGTTTTCCTGGTGCCGAACCACGCCTCCACCTTGAGCTTCCTACCGCCCTCCTGCATCTGGAAGTCGAGGTTGAGGTGCTTGAAATTCCTGGTCAGGACTCCCCGCGGCCCTGTAACCCTAATCTGCTTCGCCTTGATCTCGATCTTCACCCCCTCCGGCAGGTCCATCGTCTGCGACGCCACGATGGTCTTCATGGCGCCTCCTCTTCCTTCTCGAGCTAGCGCGGAGCTGGTGTGTTTGATTCAACAAGGCGCGGCGGCGATTCGCTGCGCTGCAGCAGCTCCCCACTCAACGGCCTCACAACAAAGGAAACAAAAGAGAACGAGCTTAACGAGGGCGGCCGCCTTTCAACGTCCCCTCTCTCTCTCGCGCGCTACGACGTGATTTAGGGCACGGTCACCAGAAATACCTGAACTGCACCTATAACCGGCCAGTGACCGCACCCGCGCAAGGGCGAGCCTTGTGCACGAGCTTCAATTCCTAGGGTTTTTTTCTGTAGGGTAATGAGCAGTGATGACCGGTTATTTCTTTTTTTAAATAACTGCTGGCAATAACTATTTTTGGGTTGGCAAGTAGGCTATCAAATAACCGGTTGATAACCACATGTTATCCTACTAGTTATTAGCCAGCTGTAGGGCTCTTTTAAAATCTAAATTATTATTATTATTATTTTAAAATTAGTGTTTTAAGATGGACAACCTACCTGTATGACAATTGGGTCATCCAGGTAGGTTATTAAAATTTTGGAAATTCAACACCAGGTGAGTATCAATTTAATCAATTATCAAAAAATCAAAGAACCGGCTGGTAAGTTGTCAATAACCGACTCGATAACTGGGTCCAAACTCAATAACACCACTGGTAAGGACCAAGAAGGGGCTGTTGTTGGAATTATCAGTATAGATAGCAAAAAAAGTTAGGGTTAGTTCGCTTTTCTTGTTTTTTCAGCGTCCTTAATTTCATGCGTCCCTTACCTCTCTGTTCACAAACTTTTCTTACTTTTAGCGATGAAAGCTTTTAAGCTCCGCATGCTCCGCGTGTTTGCATCTGATGAGAGCCATGACCTCGTTATGAACCCAATTTCCATGCCTTTGACAACTTGAAGGAGTCGCTCTTGCTCTAGACAGACCTTTGCTTCCTCTGTTGGCGGATGCTGCTGAATCGTTCCTTGTAGACTGCATTGAATGCTCATGACTAAATTGCTACATTCTGTGTTTATGCAGGATGGACTTGTGATTTTCTAAAAGATGAGCACTCACAATCTCTCTTCGAATTGTTGCAAATGGCTCTTCATAATCCCTCTTCAAACAGTTTGCCAACGCTACTCACGTTCGCCGACGTCGCTCAAGTGATGGCTGCAGTGTGTCGGTGCTATTATGGGGCTCCAGCAAGCTTCTGAAGATGTGAGCGATGGCATTGCAAAAGACCGACCTCTAGCTTCGTGCAAAGACACGAGAACAAAAGGACGCCGAAACTTTTAGAGATTAGTTTTCAAGTTGATAACTTACCACCAACGATAGAACCTAAAATCTTCATTTTCTGAAGATTTGTAACTAGCCCTATCACCAAAGTTACACCCTATTTCCAAACTGCCACATAGGCATGCCACGTTTGCTACTTATTTTCGCTATGTGCGCATGTATGAACTGAGTTTGTTAATCGTCGCACTACCACTGCCACTATCAGCAAGTGTGAATGTAGTATATATCAACTTATGGATGATCATCACCTTGACTACATCACAATTATTTTTTTAAAAAGGTTTTTCACTACTGACAATTGTTTACCCTTGCATAGGATACTCTTTTATGCTCAAATAAAAGAGTTGTATTATCATAACATTGTTCAATAATTGAGAACTTAGAAATGGAATGCTGGATATGCTACTTTGAAAAATAAAAATATTGCATTTCAACACTTCAAGCTCACCATGAATGGTGAATTCTCAACACATGCCATAAACCTTCACTTAGAAAAAGAAGTTTGCGGTTTCTCATTACGGTGGATGACATATATCACACTCCCAAGTGGAAGTGCAATATTTCACACACATGTTGCTTATGGAACTTGGAAAGTTTTTATGTTCATCTATATTTTGTTGGTGTTTGTTAACATTGATTATGTAGACATCCCCATTGAAAAGTTATCCTTGATTTGACTTTTTTAATTAATTCTCAATGAGAATGGTGATATGCTTTTGTAAACTCTATTTATGAGTATGGGCCAAATAATTACTTTGGGAGAAGGCATTATGTAGTTTCTTTAGCATTCAGACCTCTGCTTGCTTAAGGAATATTGTCTTCATAGACATCCCAAATATGGTCTCATGAGAGGCTGATGCTCACTACGATGTTTGGAATTCATTCCATCTGCCATATACTCCAGATACAATGGTGGCCTTGAACAGATAAAAGAAATTAGAATGTGGAAAACCCCAAATCCAAATTCTGGTAAAGGATTCATCTAGTCAATAAACACTTGGGTTTTCAGCCTAAAATAGAGGATATAAGTGTAACGCAAATACCCTTCACATGGACTTTCTACTAAAAGATATGAACAGTATAGTGAACAGCTGCTCCACCACTTGCATGTTATGACACCACAAGCAGGCAATTTTGATTCCACTAGTTCTCTGGGGTTGACCATATCTTGCCACTAGCAAGATACTCCTCCTCTTCAGGGGTGTTCCTCCGACCCAGTACTGCATTCCGTGACGGATACCTCCCAAACCTCTTCAACACTGCATGATGAGCCCTCTGCACAACCAAATCCCAACATTTGATGCACAAAGAAGAAACAATAAGCGGTGAAAGGCTGTTCATGTCTGCAAGCATCTTGAATGAGTTACCAAACCAACATGACAAAAGAAAAAAAGAACTTCAGTGACAACATTATGCAATTTTATTGACTCTCTTATTTTTGTTTGAAGGAAACTGCCATTTCATGACACAATAATAGGCAAATAAGCTCTTTTTCAAATGAGATGTGGAATGTCCTATATGACCTATAATATTACCTCAAAGTTGAGACTGTTTGTCAGGAACTTATGTAACTGAGGAACATCCTTGTAGTTGTCAGCAAGGCCTCTGAACATTTGCTCACTAACTTCATGGACCTCGAGACTTTCTGAGTGCATTAGTGGCATGTAAAGGAAAATCCTCTCCACTGCACTCAACTTCTTGTCCCATCCCTGTAAGCATCAGAAATCACTTGCACAATGATATCCACAGATTTCAATCTTGGCCCAAGCAATCTGCAGACTGCAGAGGTATACCAAAGAGGCAATGCAACAACACAATGAACAAAATGCATCTAAAAGCTTTCCTGTAACTTAACATAAATGATATTGTTGTTGATGTCACAGGTGTATGAGGTTGGAAACCAAGAGCAAGTCATACTTTTATTTAGGAAGGGAATGGATACAAATATTCTAGGCCCCAATTGGAACAAGAAACCAGCAACCTCCTCTCCAAGGTACTTTGTCTTACCTGCTTAATTGTGTCCAGCGTAATCTTCAGAGCAGCCTGATCCTGAGCAAAGGAGTGGGGCGAGTCTTGGAAAACATTGCGCGAGAATTGATCAAGGACAATCACAAGGGCAAGACTCCCTTGGGGGTTTGACTGCCAGTGGTTGAGCTTCCCACTGCATGCCAGCTCTAAACATTCACTAAATTTCTCCTTTACCTGAGCCCAACAAAGATTGATCAGATTCCCAAGGTCTGTAAAATAACAACCTTCAGTACTACCAAATGCCAGTCATTAGGACACTCCTAGTTCTATACCAGTTTTGTAGAGTGATCACTGCAAATGTATGATCCTCTGCAATGTGTGATTGCTGGTCATACACAAGACAATTGCAACAGTAAACAGCTGACTTATTATCACTGGAGGAAAAAAATTGTTAGTGGCTTGGAGATAAAGGATTTCACAGCACCTCCCACAGCACCTCCCCAAACACCTCTCAGGTGCACATTGTGCACTTATGATTGCAGCAATAGAATTGCAACAGGAATGGGCTGTTCTCACAAAACATGACTTTGCTTCCAAGTTTTGAGAAATGAATGCACCTCCTTGTTCACAGCCTCCCCGCCCATATACCAGAACTTAACAGGAAACTGGTAGGTTGTCAAGTCTGCATCTTTGAACCTGTAACAAGCCGCACCAAAAAACCTCCACAACCATGAGCCAAATGCACTTACAGCCAACTTGGTAAGGAAGACAAGAAGACCACATCTCCTTATGAGGTTACAATCTCATGGAGATTTACAATGAGTCCTATGTAATTTCCTCAATGGTTCTTTCAGCCTGTAGAGGAACATGTGCTGATTGGAAATTTCAATCCTAAAGTTTGGAGAATGTCCACCATAAGTGAAGTGCGTCGGCTTTTCCTGAGTTCTTTCTCCTGAAGTTCAGTGATGTAAGAAACATCACAACATCTCCAGAGCACGCAAACTCTATGAAATTTGTAGGGTTCATCGCCGCTGTTGTGGGGGGCCGATGCGAAATAAACGGATTGAAACTATAAAAACCGTCAAAAAGGTCAAAGGAAGGAGCAATGTTACCAGAAATGCAGAACATCCTCTTGCGAGGTTTTGTGCACATTGCTGTCCATTGCAATCCCTGACATGCACGCCACAGCGGAATCTCTCACACGTTTGCATCCACAGTTGTCCTTTCTTTGAAATCCTAGTTTCTCGGCCACTCGAGCACGGCAATCGGCGGAAACCCTCAACAAAGATGAGCCCTGCCCTGAAACAAACGGGCAAGAAGAGATGGAAAGAATGCCACAATAATATCCGATTCTCGAAGGAAACGAGGAATAGGAATAAACACTATAAGGCCTATATCTGAACCACAAACTGTGCGCCAAAACCTGTGAAGCTGCTCGTCTCATCGTCGTACCACAGCTAGAGGCTACGGACTCTTCTTTAAACACAATCCCCGAAGACCCTTCCGAAGCCTCCTGCTTCCAAAGGCTCCGCAAAGTAATGCTCCAGCGTAAAACCCCAAGAAAACATCAAAATTACTGAAGTGCAGAATTTGTAGCGAATATTACTGGACGAGAGCAAGAGTCGAAGTGCTCTGGATTTCGCAGTAATTTGCTAACCCGATCGGCTTCAAATGTGTGTTTTGGAGGAAGAGCGAGTGCCCCCGGAAGAAGACGAAGGAAGAGAGAGAGCTCGAGGGAAGAAGAGCGAGAAAGAGCGACTTGGAATTCCCATTCTAGTGCAGGACATTCTGTCATGGAATAGGCCAGGAGTGAACAATGGAATGGCCAAAAGTGGAGCCCACAGCTCATTAATGTTCATGTGAATTTGCAGATTGGTCTTTTGGGTTTGCATAATGGTCATGTGGATTATGTAGAATGGTCCTGTATTTCATGTTGTGCATCATGAAATGTTGGCATTCAATTTTGGCGAGCACCATCCTTTGCAACATTCAAGTAAAGCATTAAGCCATAGAGAATTCTACAATTCATTTTAAATTACACAATGGTGTTATTGAACATTTGTGACAATCAAAAGGCAATTATTAAAAAAATGCACATTGTTTTTTAATTTCATGGTGCAATTGTGTTTTATTCCAAAAGCTCAATTACATATGCATTGTTACTTTGTTTTGTTTCAACAAATGGATTGATAAATTGAGGATTCAAATTTGAGTTTGAAAGGTCTAGGTTTTCCATAGAAGTTGAAATGATTATTGAAGTTGCAAAATTCATAGGAGCTAAAACTCATAGGAGCTAAAACTTCATGAACTTCATCAAAAGCTCCTTGTCAAAGGCAATCCTTTAGTTAATGTAACTTTTCGGCTTGTTGTAATTTGAAATATTTTTTCATGTGTTCGGATATTGTGGGTTTTTCTTGCATTTAGAATAAGGCCACAATTATTGCCTCTTCTAAGATCAATGCCTTTCTCTAAGTTGCACCAATCATGTCAATAATTGTCTTAGCATAGGCTTAAAGTTTATATCTTCTTTCACCTTCATTTGATCAATTTTTTTCTAGCTTTTGATCCTTGTGGTATTTGTGTCTATGTTTAGAACTCATGCAAAGTTGGTTTGTGATCTTAGAGTAAATTGCTTTAATTATGTTGGTTGGAATTTTGGCATCACTTTGGAAGCTTTTGCATTTTGGAGGTGATACATGCTTCAATTCCTTTCGCATATCAACCTATTGAACGATATCCTTCAACAACAACCAACAATGCATGAAGATGAAGCTTGAATGCTTGAATTATCATTTCTTGTATAATTTTAAGTTCTTTTACAACACATTTTCAGAGGGAGATCCTAATTCATTTAGAGCTATAAGCAACAATTTTTTAACTAGAAAAAAAGTCAACTAGCCCTAAAAATTTAACACATTTTTCATAAAAAAAATTGGAAACAAAATGATTTTTTTCACTTCAATTTGATTTTTAGATTTGATTGAAAGGCTAAAAAACACATGCACCACCTCCACCTATTGCCTCAAAATTTGTCAATAATTAAGGTCATTTAGCCTAGTGGCTTCATCTCCATCCTAGGATATGTTTTTTTTACCAAATTCTTTTTTGTCATGTTTTGAAATATGATGCCAAAAGTTTCTTTCATCATGGGATAGTTTGGAAACTATTTATAATTTCACCTTTTTAGCCATTTTTCTTTAAATGAAAAATAAGAATGATTGCTAGTTCTTCTTTTCCCATGGGTGGTCAAAAGTCACTCTAGCATTATTCTAAAAACATTAACTGCAATTGACCCAAAACAACCCACAAACTTATAAACATTTTGTTTTATAATTCCCACTTCAATTTTAATGATCTAATACGTCATTTGTCATTTGTAGGTGGTTTGTGATTGTTGTATTGCTCTTGAACTCACTCCCAAAACATAACTTCTACCCCTTCTAGTGACAAGGTTTTGTGATAGTGTGAGAATGACACATAATTAGCGTTCTTCACCAACAACAAAAAATTTCCTCTTCATAAAACATAGTGCATGTGCAATAGTCTTTGAAATCACAATAGATCTTGCATTTCCCATTGAACAATGTGAGAAAAACATTTTGAAATTTGATGGAATTGCCTACACAAAACTCCTTTATCTTATTATTTGATTATGTGTAAAGAGGAAAAATTAGATGAGGTCTACTAGGCTTTTGTGGTTTAAAAGTGATAGTGGGGTGAGTTCAATAACAGTTTTGTTCCCATTTACAATAAGTTACTATTGGTGGGCCATTTATGGTATCTCATTATAAATGTTCTAAGGTGGTGGCACCTTTGCCCTCAAAATGTATCTATTCCATTTGCCTCCAAATTGTCAGTTGTGATGAATTCAACTAACAAGTGATTTGGGGGAGGAGGCATCCATTAAACATTTTGAAAAAAACCCGTTGTATTTTTAGTGTGGTTATATATACTTGTGAACTTGCATGGGTGTGGGTTTGCAAAGTGTAACCCATTTTTTGAGGCTAATAAAAGGGGTTCACAATTGTAACCCATTCCCTAAAAGCTGGCTAAAAGCTCACGAGTTTTGATTTTTTCAAAAAGCAAGGTAAGGGACCCCCTTTTGGGATTCACAAATTTTCACCCCTTTCATTTGAGCTTCATCCTCATTTACAAGGGCTCGAACCTATGATAGATAATGCCTTACTTTACACTAATAATTTTTAAATAGGTGTAAGATCCTTCTTGCTCCTTTTTTTTTTTGTTGAGGTATATGTGTAGGTTCATGATTTTGTTTTAGGAAAGGTAAAGAGCCCATGGGTTGGGACATGGTTTCTTTTTCCAATCTTGTGGCAAAGGTGGCCATCATCTTGATACAACCAAATTTGGCCACATATACTAATATGAAAATAGGAAAAATATTTTTATATTTTTGGTTACCTACTAGAACTAATAATAAAGATATGGTGATTGGTACAATTTTTTTTCAATTTTTGGCAAATTTAAGCCATTTTTTTCATGGAAAATCCTTCCTATAGGTTGAAATCATATTATTCAAGCAAGGATTTGGCAAAAAAATCATTAGTAAAAGAAACACTACATTGGGACACTTCTAAGATGCAAGGTGGGACCTGTCCACGGCCTCTTCTTAGATGAAAATGTTTACAAAATTTCAAAAAGGGCATGAAAGTGGAAAAGGAGGGCATCAAAATTTTTGCTTAGGCTTGGGGTAAAAACTAGAATATTTTATGTCATGGGAGCCCAAGCCATGGAATATTGACTTAAACATGGGGTAATAATAAAAATATTCAATTTCTTAAGACCTCATGCAATCTAGGCTCCATTTTTTTTTTTCAAGGCCTTAGGCAACATATGGTCAACTTTGTCCTAGGCCCCAAATGGCCGATGGTCATTTTGTAATGGTGGTATGAGCCTTAGGCCACCATATTCAAAACCTTGGGCCACCTTGTCTTGGCCTTGGGTAGCCTAAAGTTAGATAGCCCAATTTTGGTTTTTTTTAAAGTTATTCATGAAGGAAAGAATTTTATGAATTCATGGACAACATTAAAATAAATAAATTATGGGCAATCTAACCATAAGCTACTTAATGGTTAGGACAAGGTGGCCTAAGGTCTAGGCCACCATGACAAAGTGACCACGAAACATTTAGGGCCTAAGACAAAATGAATTTTAAATTACATGAAGTACAAGGACATGGAATAATTTAATTCATACTCCAAGCCCAATTCAGTATTCCATGTCCTAGGGTCCTAAGACAAAGCCCCAAGCCAAAGCCAATTTTGTGATGCCCACCCCTCCCTAGTTTCATGGCTTTTATAAAATTTTGCAATGTTTTCACTATGTGGTAGGGATGAAAATATTATTTCATGGTGCGTTAGTGGTTGTTGGTTCATTATTTTGTACTTCTTTGTTTAAGAAAAAACTTGTATGGGGTGGTTTGTTATTTCTAGGTTTTTATAGGTTTTCTTTCATTTTCAAACAACGTTCCTTTATTAAAACATCTCCACAATTAGTAATCAATGTGCCTACAATGGTAACATTCAATGTTATCTATTTTATTTTTTAAAATTAGTGCCCCATTGTTGGTGCAAACCAATATAAAACTAACTTGAACTTTGATTAAAAATTGTCTTTTCACCTCGAGTTTGCAACTCAATACTAGTCCTCATGGGGAGGCTTACAACTATTTGAAGTGACATTAGACAAGTGTGGTGGCAATGCAAGGAGCCTGCAATGACATCAATTGAACATGCAAACAACAAATCGATTCCACTAAAAATTGCAAGGGAAAAAACTTTGACATAAAAAATTATAAAAATAAATAAATAAATAAAATTTGTACATCATTCTTGCACATTTTATAAGATCCAAAAATAGGAAATGATAAAAAAAAAATGAAACATTTTGGGATTGTGTTTGTGAACATTACTAATCATTACCAAGCTAGCTTTTATGCACATAGGCCAACTTATTATTTAAAAACAGAGTGGGGTGTGATCAAACATGATGTCACCAAGTTCATTAACAATTTCACAATTGTCCAATCATTATGCAAATCTAGGATAAACATTGAAAACACCTTTAATAATGTACTTGATTTATATAAACTAAAACATTCAAAAGGTTCAAATTTTACTTTCATCTGTTGTTGGTTGATGTTAAAGGACATTCTTCGTTAATCTAATGTGCATGACGAAATAAACGAACCAACATTAATAAATGAAAATATTATGATGTTATGGAAATAAATTTTATTAAAATGCTCCAAATGGATCAAAACATTTTATAACTAGTTTTTGCAAGTTGTCATCCACAAGGGTTGAAAGTTGTAAAAAAGAAGTAGAAAAAAAATCAAAATACAAGGAATGTGTTATCAAAGTTCAAGCAAAGACAATTAAACACATGGTTGTAGTCACAATGAAGAAGGTGATGATTTTGGAGGATCAAAGTTGCATTGCATTCTTCAACATGCCTTAAGATCAATAACAAACTTTGGAAACACACAAGTACTTCAAGCTGCATTGAATAGAAGAATTGCAAAAACTTAAACATTAATTCCAATGTGGTTCCAATTCTACAACAACTTCATTGGTTGGTGTAACAATAATTCATGAGCATCATGATGACGAACTGCATCATCTAATGATGGTTCACCCTCCTAGCATAGAAAAAAAATTGACCCCAAATTCAAAACATAAATGATAGTTTGAAAAAAGGAAAAGAGAGTGTTCTAAAACTTTACCTCATCATACATGGGCATTCCCCTTTGCGAACCCAAAGATGCTCAATAAGATCATTTTTTAAAGTGTAATATATCTCACAATTCTCAAAAAATTTAATGCCATTTTAAGTTGTTGATATGTAAATGTAGGACCCATTTAAAATGGATTTTATCAAAACAAGGTTCCAACTATAATGTGTGTTCATCTTCAACAATCATGTTGTGAAGGAAGACACACACAACCAAAACATCATTGATAACTTTTTGGTGCCATAATTAGTTTGGGTTTTTATACAATTGTAAATTGATTTTGCAACACACCAAAGCAACATTCAATCTTTTTCGATAGATTCTTGTACTCGAGTGAAATGCTTACACTTCTCTCCTTGTGACTTGTGGATGGTTTGCACAAAGCAAGCATGTTTTAAGTATATGCCATCCACAAGTAAATAATATTTAGAGTAGACATGGCCATTCACTTCAAACTCCAAATTTACATATGGACTACACAAAAAATTAAAAATCAATGGATTCCTATCAAGAACATTCAAATCATTATTCCCACCAAGCATTCGAAAATAACAATGCCATATCCAAAGACTTTAATAAGCCATAACTTCCAAAATTATTGAACTATGACTATTTATGTTTGAGGATTGTCTTTGCTATGTCAATGGACAATTCTTCCAATGGTAATGCATATAATATAAGGATGTGTACATCCTTGCAAAATCCAAATTTGCATTGATGTGCATTTGCTTTTCCAATTTGCTTTTGTGGGTTGTCATAGGTATTGTAGTTTGAAAGCCTACCTCATCACCTTCACAAACACTTCAAGCAAAAAATGGCAATGTTTTCCCTCAGACAATAGAGCACATTCATGGAGTCAACAACCATTCCATATGCAAGCTACTTGCAAGTAACAATAACTTTTGGATTGTGAACAAGCCCATCACATTGCACCTATCTCACTTTTGCACAATTTATAAGGATTGTGGTTGGCAACCACCTCCATGAAGTGAAGGGAAGAGTGATCATTGCATTTTGTAACAAAATTGATATAAATTGTCATCATACATTATATTGTTACCAAAGTAATTTTAGAGGATCCACTCTTCTCTGAAATGTTGTTTTTTTTATAAATTGGGTTTTTGCCCAAGATTTTTGCCACCATGGCAATGCACAAGGATTTCTTCACTAACATCAAATTGGAATAAGAAACACAAAAAGTCCACATCATCCAATTCAATGACCAACCTGCCAAGTAACCAACCCCTCCAAGCTTCCATGTTAGTTGTAATAATTAGAATCACAATATGCACAAAATTATCACAAACACAAACCAGTTTCAAGCAAGTTCTGACAATGCACAAGTGCAAGATAAACCTTATGCGCAAATGACGATGAAAAAGAAACAAGGAAAATGTTTGAGCTTGACAACGATTAGTGCAATTGTTGGGCGCACAAATGAATGAGACAATGATCAACTTGAAGCAAGGGGAGTACACAAGCAAATGAAAAAAATGATCAACACATTATTAATGCACAAGAAGCAAGGGGGCATGGGAATGAAGGATCAATGAAAAACATGAGAACAAACATATGACAAGGGTTTTGAGACGATGAAGGTAAGTGGGGGCATGAAAAATGATTTGTTTTGGCCTTGAATCCTACTTTGGCATATGCGCTACCATCCAAAAAATATAGGAGCGTTTAAGGTTGTAAGGGTGGAGATGCTTTTAGGCCAATTCATTTGGCAAAAAAATAATGCACCACAATTGCACCATATCCACTAGATACCTAGTCTAATTCAATTGTCAATGAACCTCAACAGAATTAATATTTGGTTTCATTATGCTAACCCAATTCTTAAGAAGTGGGCCCTATAAGTAATAAGAAAATAGGTGGCTACCAGGAAGGAGATAGTTTATACATAGTTTAAAGTCTTTTTAACTATCTGCCAAAAAGGGTTGTTAGTAGGTAGCAAGTAAAAGAAATAATTGCACTAACCACCATGGTTATCTAGGGAACTAAAGCCCAACATATAAGTGTTTCCATCCATGTTTATGGTGCATTGGTGGGTGTTGGTTCACTGTGGCCAGTTCATTTGGGATTACATTTCCTAGCCTCTTGGAAAAAACACATCCACTTGCATTAGCAGTGTGGTGTGCCCTTTGTCACCAAAAAACAAGGGGAAATATTTTTTTCGTTGTAAAAATCCCAATTATTGAACATACATAGATTGGTGGATATCACTGAGGTTTTACAAAGATGGACAGATCTACTTCAAGTGTTACTTCTTTATCAAAACCCTTGCAGACATCTACATTTTGTCACCTTATTTCTATGGACCACAAAAGATCAATTTCACTTTTGATTTCCTCTCTAGGAGTCAACATGTTGTTTCATAGGAATGGTAACACATACCCAACAACAAAAAACCCCATAGAGACCAACTTAACAACTTCACATGATTCCTCTCAGAAACTGAACAAAGATTCAAGGTAGGATTAGTTAAGGTAATATATTATATTCTCTAGTATCCCCTTCCCAAAAAGCTCGGAGCTCGCATAGATGCAGTATGTACTATCTCCTTAGGATGGAACATGTTGTGCACTCATCATTTCAAGATCCCCAAAGTTATCACACACATGAGCTGTCACACAACCATTCTAGAAATCCTTGACACAATCATCATCTCCCTTGTGTTGGTCCTTATAGAAATACATATTAAACCTCTGGACCTTTTCCTGACTCTTGGCACAACAGAAATTCAATGGTCAAGGTTCTTCCGATGTAGCAATCTTAATGAAGTTTTATTCTTAACTAATTACCACTCCCAAAAATCCAAATACTACACACATTTCTAGTTTTCAGAAAGTCTAGCCACTTAACTTTTCTTCGTCACTAAAAAGCCTTGCTTTCCTTTGCTTGGCCTACATCAAATATATTCTTCATAACCTTATCCTTTCGCTCCCCAAAAATCTTTTTGCCAATTTCCTCCCATAACCATAATTCACAAAGCTCATGAAGAGTTTTCATTGAGTAGTTGGTATTACGCTCCATCATAGAACTAATTCACCAAGCTCCTTCCATCATAATCTACAAAACAACAAAACACACCAAAAACATAAACACATCAAAAACAAAATTTTCAGCGCCATTGAATCACCGTGCCGCTAGTAGTTTAGCTTCCAAGCTGAATTAGGTTTTGTAGCGAAGATCCACAAAAAGCATTTGACATTGTTCTTAGGTTACACCTTTTGAAAAAACTATGATGTATTTCAAGTTTGTTAAATGTAGGGTAAAACCATCTTGGTTTAGGGCATGCAAAAAAAAAAAGGGCCTTACCAGTGCAATTGTTGAATGTAAGTCCAAATTTGGTAATGCCCTCAACTGAGAACTACACTAGGCATAAAAACCTGTCAAAAATTTTCTTTAACAATAGGTGGATTGATTTTACAAAGCACAACACCAGAATTGTAAAGCATGCACTAATGTTAATAGAAAAATTATATATAATGTAATGGCCTATGGTAGAAGTTCATGAAATAACCAACCCCTTGCCCCCTTCCCTATGTTGGTTTGTAACTGAAAGGAAAAGGGTACACAAGCCATTTGTTGTTCACATATCCTTATTCTTATTACAATGTCTGTAACTTATTTCTTGTTAAATAGGCAGTGTTACAGCAGTCTAATTATGGAGTCCCACAGTGTGTGATCCTCCAGAATCAAGCGAATGTTTAGAAGATCTACCTATCAACCTATCCTAAATATGCTACACTAGTAGTCTTTAGTTGTTGATGGGAAAAACGTTATTATATTGTGATTGCAAGAATTAGTTGGGTCTTGCTTGAAGTCAACGCTCTCAATGTTCATTTGGTATGTTATGAGCTGCTAATCCACCCCCATTCCATAGATCAATGTAGAGAAATGCTTGGTCTAGCCTTTAACAATAGATCAACTTCTGGGTATTACTCCACAATTGAACCAGGTATGCCAAGTTGGTTTGCAACTTCTCAAGAAAAAGACAGAATTATGTGAGAAATATGGATCTATAAATACTTGCTATGATTTCTCCCATCTTGCTTTTCTCTCACTCACATTCTGCTCAACCCAAAGGATACCCACTTAGATGTATGAACTACCCACTAGATTTTCAAGTAAGGTTTCCACTAAAGCCCCTATAGATGTAATTTTCTATATGTTTTTAATGCTACAGCTTAGACCTCTTTTAGGCATCATCAACCTTCAACATTAACCCTTTATTAGTATTAATTCTAACCAGAACACAAAGCCAGCCACGATATAGTCACTAGCGCAATGGAAAAAAAACACAACAACTATATATTCCTACAAGCTCTCCCTTACAACCAAACTGCCCTTGTTTCTACAAAGCAACAAACCTTCCTCTTTCACCTTCAACCCCCCTCTTATCTTGGTCCAACCGCCTCTTCTTCCCATCTCCCTTGCATGTGTGAATCGCACTTAGCCACCCATCATCAGCTGCCAACTTGTTTCACATAACACACATACAACAAACTTTCCTACTCACAATCACTAACAAACAATGAAAAGATAAACCCCGCTACCTGTATGAAGAAAGTTGATGACAGTTCAACACCTAAACCCTAAAACAAATATAACATTCACACTATAAAAATACAAATGACTCCCTATTTGGTCACATGTTAACTAGTGGTGGACTTTTTTTAGGAATCCTTGGCCCAAGGACACCAACTAGCATGAAAATCAACTCACTTTTGAGTTTCAAAGTTTTTTTTTGCGATGCTTGTGGGTACCACAAGTTAGTAATTTGAAAGCAAAAAGTTTGCAAAGGCAAGCATTTCACATTTTGAAATTGCTTCTTGCTGCTGATGCTAGATTCGGCATAGAAGGCAATTTTTTTAAGGAATTTTTTGTTTGTAACCAAAGTGATGATTCTTTCATTGGAAGATGTAGAAAAAAATTGTGATCATTCCTAGGAAGATTTAGCGAATTCTGGCTATAAACCAGAAATAAAACACAAATCTTTATTATCCTTCTACATATATGTTCGACGACACAATGAAAAACACATATACGAATCTGAAAATTTTATTATTTTTCCCCTCACTTCTGACAATTAAAAACCTCCAAAATAAATTGTTTTCAATTTTTTATTTCACTTTTTGGCAAATATATCACCAGTGTAAAAAAGGATGATATATCATTGAAGGCACCCTCCATTTAAAATTCTAGAAAGTTCAGAGGGTGTACATGCTATAGACATGTTTGTCCAAATATGTACACTAGGAAATTTGTGGCAGATCTTTGCATTTGAAAATCAGCATCTGTATTCTTAACTTCCGTCTTTCACGGTGTAGGCTGTGCCATGTGCTGTTCCAAGTAGGGGAAAGGAAGAACGCTCAGGAAAATTTCCCCAGAAATTCATCACGACATCTTTCGCTGAAGACAAAGCCTTCGTGGCATCGCATTTCGTGACCACGCTGCTTGTGCAGCAGCTGGCCAGCCTCCCTGCCACCTTGGAAAAAGGCGTAGTGCGGCGTGGGAAGGCCGCAAAGCTCATTGCTTCTTTGAGAGCATGCCCAGCGACAGCAGTAAAATACCTCTGTACAGTACATTTTGGATGAAGATTTGCAGAAAAAACATTATGAAACTCCTGCTTTTCAGGTTCATAGGTGGGGATGGGGAAGAAACTAAACAGTGCACACTGGATGTGTTACATACTGATAGAGGGCTGCCTTTGGGCATGCTCTGATCGGCATGGTTTCATCGTCCGCCGCATGTCACAAGACAGAGCACGCCAAACTAGCGCAACGTACGCCTTGATATCACAACCTACGCCAACATACCACAACCGACGCTAGAGAGAGCGCAAACCCAGGCGCCGATTGGTGAACGAGCTTTGCAGCAGGAGAAAGACGAAGAAGCAGTAGCTTCGTTTTTCTCTCTTCTGCCGGCGAATCTGAGCTTTTTTTGTTGTTTAATTTGTTGTGGGGTGTGAGATCTGCAAATAGGGGGCAGCTTTTGTGAGTAGGGATTGATTGTTTTCTGGAGATTTCTCATGTGGCTTTGGCGAGCAAGAGATGGACTTGCAGACTCGACGATCGGCCCAGCATGAAGGAAGTCATGAACATGGACATGGAGCAGACGGCGTCGTGGGAGACCAGGTTGAGGGCGAAGAAGCAGCTGGAAATGTTCACGGCCAAATACTATGCCGCTTGCGCGGCAGGGGGTATGATATCGGCGGGATCCGTGCATTTTCTTATCACTCCCTTCGACATGATGAAGGTGAATATGCAGGTGGGTGCTGTTTCTGTCATTCTGTCCCCTCTCTCTCTCTCTCTCTCTCTCTCTCTCTCTCTCTCTCTCTCTCTTTCCGATGACGATCCGCATGATGAGTTGTCTTGCTTCAGACTATCATTGCCTCCATAACGTGTAGAAACAGGATCTTTATCGGATCAAAATGCGGAAACATATAGTGCTGGAAGTCTAATGCCTGTACAAGCCTATAGTTGGTGAGTCGACAACAAGGTGTAGTTGATCCTGAAAGGATGCAATCACGCAACCCTAAACCCTAAATCTCCAGTGAGATATCTGATGTTTTCCACTATTATATGGCTGCTGTTGTGCATGACTGTTGTTGCAGGCATACCCCTTGAAGTATAGAAGTATTGTATCAAGTTTCGGAACTGTGTATCGAGAGCAGGGCATGGCTGGCATTTGGAAAGGATGGAGCAGTAAGCTCTTTGGCTACAGTGCACAGGGTGCATGTAAATTCAGTCTCTATGAATACTTCAAGAAATCCACCAGTGATAGGGCAGGCCCTGCTTTTACACAGTCCAACCCAACACTAATTTATATGGCCAGCAGTTTGCCAGCACAGGTTATTGCTGATGTCGCACTTTGTCCTTTTGAATCTGTGAAAGTGCGTGTGCAAACACATCCAGGTTTTGCCAAGGGTGTGTCTGATGGATTCCCTAAACTGTACGCAACAGAAGGCATCACTGGGTAAGTCATGATGTCTTCCTCTGATATATGGCAGGAATATATCCATTCAGTTTTATGACCTTTTCATCAATGTTCACAGTCCAATAGTCCCCAACAGTTGTGATGGTCCCATTTTCTGCTTCATGAAATTTGTCTACTTTACATTGTGAGAAAGAGAAGCAGAATCTTTATTCAGCTTGGAAGGAGAGACCCTTTCAATCTGGAATGTTGTTTCCTCACATATTTTATGGATGCTTACATTTGCCAGGTTTTACAAAGGGCTGCTGCCACTCTGGGCACGCAATTTACCTTGTAAGCAGATTAGTTTCTATTCTTTCCTTTTGTCTGTCATCCACCTCTAGCTTACCTTTTCTTTTTCATGTAAATGTTGCCATGTTCATTTCTAGTGCTCTCAAAAAATTCTTAAAAGCTCCTCTGTGGATACTGATATGAGGTGTCTCGTTGCAGTTGCAATGCTCATGTTCACATCATTTGAACATTCAGTGAACTTCATTTATGGTCATGTGCTCAATAGACACAAAAGTGAATGTTCCTTGGGGACTCAACTGGGTGTTACGTGTATGGCTGGCTATATGTCGGGTGTGACGGGAACTATTATCTCCAATCCTGCTGATAACATCCTCACTGCCCTCTACAACAACAAAGGAAGTACTTCCCTGCAGGTCTGATTTTCTGCTTGTTGCTCCTGTGGACATTATTGAGAATCATGTGTGTAGAGTAGTACCTGTTCCCTCTCTGTAACAGAGGTGTTGTAGGGATTATAAATGTGAAATGAGCAAGCAGGAAGAACTGTGCTTATTCTGGTAGCTCAAAAGATGTATCAATAACTCTAACTGTCTAATTGCTTGCAGTATTCCTCATATCCAAGTTGATTGGAGCAAGTGTTTCAGGGAAAAGGTTGTTATATTTCTAGAAAGACATCAACATAGTGTCCCTCTAGGTATTGGGTTTAGACAAACCATTTGTTTGGTCCTCCTCAAATAAGCCCTTCGTACAAGCACTGATCTGCTTTCCGCAATCTGCCCAAAAGTTATGCCTCCAAATTAGATGAGTTTAGGATCAGTTTTGTGGGTTTATACACTGGCACAATATGTGCAGGTGCCATGATGCAGGCCTCCATCTGATGGTAACATTCTGGTCACATTTGGTCAATGAACTCACACCATGACTTAGGCACTGTATATACCACTAATCTCTTCATTGTTTTAGTGTCACCATTGGGCAATGCTCTGCCCTTACCTAAACTTTCAGTGTAGCATCCAGGTATGAAGATCCTTCAGTTCAGCTTTGATCCCTTGTCCATCTGCAAACTTTAGGTGAGGTTTTTGCTTGGTGTAGTTTTGCTGGGACATGGTTAATTCCTTTGGCCTCTGAAGTGCAACTTCTGTCAGTTGACTGTCACCCAACATGAATTAACAGTACATTCAGAGAGAGGAGGTTGTACAGGTGCAACCTTCTGCATGCCAATAGTTCGGCAAATGATCTGCCCAGTACTTAGCAAAGTACATGCAGTGACACAAGCAGAACAAAGTAATAACCTAAATTCTGGTCACTGTGCAGGCAGCAAGGCGTATTGGAATTGTAGGTCTGTTTACCAGAAGCTTACCCTTGCGAGTGATGTTGGTGGGCCCTCTTGTTACAGCACAATGGTTTTGTTATGACACATGTAAAGTGCTAAGCGGCCTGTAAGTGCTAGTCTCCTCTTAGACAGCCTGCAATTCTGTGGATGCTGTTCCATTGTCCTGCAAGTTGGCATTTAACTTTGTTTGCACATCAATATGCAGTTGAGGGTGTAACTGTAATCTAGCATGCTTGGAAGGTGTTTGGCACATTATAATCCCAATGCTTGGAGATTTATTTGTTTTCAGGGTTAGTATGACCATACTGTAATTATGAACCTGAAAGGCAGGCCTTGGCACTGACAATCATGTTTTATGTTTGTATGTCAGGCCTACTAGTGGTGGTGATACTGTGAAAAGGGCACAAATAGAGGCATCATAATTGAATCAACAAATTTCTTGGGATCAACTCACCTATGGTTGGAAGGTTCCACCTAAAGATGTCAGCAGGATCCATGAACTGCTGGGAACCAGATGTGTATCTCAATGCTGAATGTGTTCCCAGGCTGTGGCATGTTGCTTCTACACCTCATATGGAGGAGATCTCTGTTGTATCCAAGGACCAGTCATTGTTGGACATCTCAAATTGAAGGCAGTTCCCATTGATATACCCATATCCAAGAATTTATAGAGGGAAAAAGGAAGAAAATACTAACAGATGTAACAGCTGCAAATATGCACAAACTTGTTCACTCGATAGAGCTTTGGCATGCAAGATGCTGAAAACTTTCTTCCAATCAATCTCAGTGACAATGTGAGAACACAAATCACCAACATGAATTTGCGCACTCATAGTGCATTCAGACCTTTTAGTAAGAGTGGAGATATGTTGGCTATTTCCTATTGCTGTTTAGACATATGGGTTCTTTTAGGTAAGTGACATGGCTGATGACATGGTGGCCTTATCACCAATGCTGTCAGTTCAAGGTGCAAGGTGCAGAAGCAATATATTTAGAGATAAAATGTTTGAGATTGTAGATTCCCACACCAACAATGTTGGTATGCTACCAGTTGCATTACATGCAGAATAGCTAGCATTTTTTATACCTATTTCTATTCCTCTTTGACATGCACACATTGCACTTTTACACACTACGGGCATGTATACATGAAGGAAGCACATTGGAGTGGTGATGATGGAGAATGTATAACTATTTGAAATGACCTCTTTGAGGTTTTTTGAGTGTGGACATTGAGGATTAAACACCAACTTATTTTAATGTAAATTTTAATTTACCATTGTGGGGTGAATGCTCTTAGATTAGATTCATTGGGGAATAAACAGTCAAATTAAAGTCTTGAGACACAAAAAGGCAAGGCCAAAGAAATGCTAAGAGATGACCAGCTTGCAGGAATTGAAAAAAAGGGAGAGAGTTAGTCTTCCTCTTGTGGTAGGAAGCTATCTCAACCAAGGCCCTTCTAATGTCACTTGCATGCAAATGGTGAGACCTTATAGTAATAGGAGGTCTAGAACACGCATCACCGGCCAAGTATTAGATTCATCCATACCTACTATGTTTTCTTACCATGCCTATCACATCCAAAATAGTTTGCAATCTATTTTTTCACCCTAATCCATAAACATGAAATATGGCACAGTATATTGATGGGGATCTATTAAGTGTTATCACATTGCCTAATCACGATGGCACGGGCTAATCATTGTAATTTGTTAATAAAAATCAATCATATATTTTTACTGACCCTTTTGAAGAGCATTGTATCGAATCAATGTTTAAAGGTCCCAACTTAGTTTCACACTATTTAGAGCGTAACTAGACCCCTTCTCAAATGATGGTATGTTTAACTTTGAATGATGGCAATTTTCATTTTCCATTTTTCATTTCTGATCTAATTCTTTTTTTTTCTTACAAAAACATCTAGCTTGAAATCCTCTACAACTCTACTTCATTTCTGATCTAATTCTTTTTTTTCTTACAAAAACATATAGCTTGAAATCCTCTACAACTCTACTGAGTCAAAATTTTAAAATTTTGCACGACTATTGAGCACATTTGTGGAGGTTTTGTACATTTTTTGGATTGGAATTGTTTTGGGTCAATGTCAATTATGAGTTAAATGATGATCATCCCTAAGAAAATTTAACCAAATTTGGATATAAATTAGATGTGAAGGACAAATCTTTAATCAACATTCTATATTCATGGCTACCCATTAAAAAACCAAATATATAAATTTGAATTTTATTTTTATTTTTTTCGCTTTTGGTGATGGAAAGCTTCCAATATGATGCCTTTTTAAAAAAAAAAATCATTTATTGGAGAAAAAATCTAGTAAAAAAATGGTAGTTGAAACAATTGCCAAAATGGTCATTAACATAAAATTATAATTTGCAAGCAAATATATTATTGTCAATGGAGGTGTTCTTTCTAATTAATAGTCACCAATACAACTGGTTATTGTCTTGTAAGGAATAAACAATTAATTATATTTTGACATTTAAGCCATATCTCTTATTTGGGCCTCCAACAATATTTTTCACATCCAAGATAGTTTTTTAATTGTTTTTCAACCTTCACCCATAGACATGAAAATTGGATTAATAAAAGGTGAAAATTTACTTATGTAAAACCACTTGGACCAATCATTATATCTTGTCAATCAATTGCGTATTGCATATTGTGCACATATATTGGTCCAAGGCCAATTCATTGCCAAACCAAGCCAACATAAACAAAATTATATTCATCCAAAAAATATTGTGCAAGACACTAATATAATTGTCATTAGAAAATAGAAACAATGTTAATCTGCTACAAAAATTTAGGTGTTAGGATAGAAGCATAGATGGTTGACAAAGACTATTACCAAACATAATCAAAATTTGGATTGTTTGAATGATTGGATCCATTCCATCCAATGGTCCAAGTTTTTGATGAATGGCATGGTGGTTCTTGGTTATGTTTAAGATGTTTATGTCTTGTAAAAACTATGAAGGGTAAGGACTTTAGATGTAGACATATTCATCTCAACCAACAAAAAGGTGAGATGTCAACAAAAAAAATTCCAAAAATTTGCTATGAAATTGGGGAAAGAGTGGCTTTCCTTTGTTCCTAGGTAGTAACCCACTTCATGGGCATAATTTCATGTGGATTGATTCATGTTTAGGGGATCATTTTTTTGTGCAAAGTTTCACCAAAATTCAAAAAAATGAAAAGAATGGAAGATTTTGTTGTAATATTTCCATGTAAAACACACAATCATCAAAATTTGAAATTATTGTATTTTTTTTACCACATTTGAACTATGATTTTAGTTTGGTAGCATTTTAGAAACTAATGTTTTAATATTTATACATGTTCTAAAAACATGTCCTCATTTAATGTTAAATCTTTCTTAAGATGTTAACAAATAACACAACATCATAAAATTGAAAAAATCATTGGTTCAATGGACTAATTTCATGGTAGTAGATTCATATTAATTAATTGTGGCCATAATTATGGCCCATGGGGACCAATGTTGGGTGGCTTTTTATTTTGGAAAACCTCTAAGGTTGGTCCCCTTTTGTTAAATGTTTTTGGAAGAACTTTCGAGTAAGGTTTTGGATTTTTTAAAAAAATTCCAAAACCTCTATTTAATTTTCTTTTCAAACATGGGGGGTCCTTGATTATTAGGGTGTTAATTTGTTTGAACAGAAGCCAATCTAGGTAGTGGTTAGGATTTAGGGATTAGATTATCAAATTATAAAAATTGCTTATTGCAATTACAAAGCAAATACTTGCAAAAATTGGATTTGTTTCTATTTGGAAACAATGAAACTACATGTAACTTGTAACAATCATGTGCTTAATTGCTTACTCACTATTCATATATGCAACAACATGCTTCCTCATAAGTGGGCTTTTGGGCATTTGACATTGGACAAACGTCCATCATTCCAACTACATAAACATGTGGCTTTAATATTACACACTACAAATGAGAACAATTCTCAATAATTCATATGACAAATGATAATAAAATGAATTTGACGAACCTCAAAAAACTGAAAATAAAATTTAAAAACAAGATTAATGACTTATTTCAAAATCCAACGACAAATTTAGACAAGTCATCAATATTCTAGTTTTGTTCTTGCCTTTTACTTCAATTTACAATCAAGCCAAGCAAGGCCCATAGCATGTTGGCTATCATGTTTGACCTTTATTTCATAAACATGAAAGTTATATGAGATTTTGTGGGCAATGCATATGCCATTCAAATTGTGACAAATTATGACACTAACATTATGTGTCTTTTTATTATTTTGGGTGTCTTTTTCATTTGAACCTTATTAAAGCAACAAAAAAATAATTAATGGTAGTTGAAAATGATGACTTTTTTAAAAATAAATTATGTCAAATGATGATGTAATCATGTCCACCTTGAAAAATGAGTTACAATTATATTGGTGGTTGTCAATATGACCAACAAAGATTGAAAATGTTATAATTTGGTGGGCAAATCATGCAATGCAATGTCCCCATGTCTCTTTCCTCGTTCATAAAATCTTTAACATTGTGGGATCAAAGATCGAAATAGAGCTAATTTGTAATGTTGCAAATGTCATCATTACTATAAGATGATTTAGGCTTAGGATCAAGAATCTAGATCAACTTATTTTCATCTTCAAGAATTGGCTTAATGACACCCATGTTGGGTGTGATGGACCTTTGAACCTAAAGCTATGGTTGATTTTTTGGAAAGGGATTTTATTATGATTGAAAAGCACAACAAATTGATCAAACAACAAGATTTTTTAAAAAATATTCAAGCTATCCTTTCATTTGATTTCAAGTTCAAGTTTTAGTTTTCATCCTTGTGTTTTTTTTTTTGTTAGAATTTTTTGATGCAAGTATTTTAATTATGTTATTTTCTTGGTGTGTTTACAATGATTGAGTTGAAAATTGAGCATTAATGTTATAATGTAAGGTATTTTTTTACCTAACATTTTTTGCAATCTCCTATGATGAAATGGGCTAAACCTATGAATGGCCTTATGGTTTTCAATGTAGGTTCAATTAGGGTTAGGAGTTGCGAGGTCCTTTGTAAAGTTTGTTAGTTTCATTTTGGAATCATGTGTGTATTTAAAATCTTTGGTAAATTTTGTCATTCATATGTTGGAGTTGTATTTTGTAATTGTTTTATCATTTGCAAGGTTTTAAGAGGTCAATGTGATTTTGTTTTGTAGGTCATTTGTTGTTGGAGTCATATATTTCAATGAATTTTTTAAATGTGTTAATTGCTTATTTTGTTAGAATCATATGTTGGAGCTATTATTTTATTTTTTTGTGGGTCAATCATGTGTTGATATGTGGTTAAATTTGTCCTTGGATTTTGAAATAAATCGTTAATTTTGTTGCTAAATTTCTTTTGTTTTGGAGGTTTGACAAATCCATTTTGTTGTCATGACGTCATCATCCTCAATTCAAAATTTTACAATTCAAAATTTCAAAGTCCCCATGAATCAACAACTAGTTTAAAGCTTGAACCTTGTGCACATCAAGTATCATGGGAATGCATATGATTAAGGCAAAAAAAAATGCAATTGATAACAACCAATAGCCTTGACTTTGGTTCAGAACAAAAAAGTTTCACAATAAGGAGTAATGCATTTGTAATGGCTTAACCAATAGATTAAATTTGGGATATTGACACACTAGAAGATAAATGTAAAGCTTGTTATCATCCATAGCAAATGGCGATAACATTTCAACATTCCATTTTTTTGGAATAAAATGACTTGAAAAATAAATTGTGTTTTCATTGGAGTTCTTAGCATCTTGGTAGATACCCTTGCAATAATACAAGATTTTTTCCATTCTTGCCTCCCTTTTTAGACTTTTGTGTTTAAACAATGGTCTTTTGGAACAATGATTAAACTTCTTTAAAACTAACTTTTGAAAATTTGGTATATAATTTAATATCATTAGTAGCATATTGAACTACCTTTTATCATGACATGCTCAAAACATAACCCTACAAATAAGCATGGTAGTTAAAAGGTAGAATAAGAAACCATAAAAGCCAATGCAAAAGTCAATGTGTTTAAGTTAGACCCTTCACATGCAATTGTTTTGTCAAGTAAACCAAAAGAATCCAACAAAATTTTTATTTTATTTTGCCATGGTTGCACCTATAATGTTATCTAGTTCAATAATTCCAATTGTCACATGGGTGGGCTCTCATGAGGAATTGATGAAGTTCATAACCATAGCAAACGTATCAAAATGTACATAAGACATCCAAAGGTCAAATGAACATGTGTAAGTAACACAAGATATAAAGGTTGGGTTGACACATCCCTCCTTAGTTTTTTCCAATATATTTGGGAACACCTTAGTCACCATTTGGCAACAAGATGGAAATTGCACTTGACTACATTGGTGCAAAATCAAACATCTCAACCATAAATTTTCAACTAAAAATAAACATATAACACCAAATCCTCCAAAAATGCATGTTGCAAAAGATTTAATTTGTTGTAAATGTGTTGGTTGCTAAAGAAATCTATGATTTGAAAAGGGGGGACAATTTTCCTCTTCTTTGTAGCTTGTTTTTCACTTTGGGTTTTTGTAACCCTTTGCAAGAAAAAAATTCCCATTTCTTGTAGATTTGGATGTTCACGATAAACATGTTTTTTCAAAACATTTGTGTCATGTTATTGTTATAACTCATAAGCCCTTTATCCTTTCATTGGGCATTAATGTGTTCCAATTGAGTAGGGTGACATGAAACATCACATTGTTTTCTCGTTGTAAATGTTCATTGTTCCACCATTATTTACCACTTCAAAATTTCATAAGTTGATGATTGTTGATTAGGAGACCATACTTTTTGGTTGGTTAACATTTTTGGAGCCAAAATTTCCAAGTTTGCATCTATTTCAATATTGGATGCCTCCTATGATCCAAGCTCAATTTCAAATTGGGACATAAAATCAATGTCATCTTCTTCACCACATGAAATGTTTGTTGTAGGTTGTGTGGCACTCATGGATGCTAGTGCAAACATCATTTTGTGGGTTTTGTTTTATTAGTTGTTGCCTACAAAAGAAAAGGTATGTAAAAATTACACCTACATCACAAAGTGATGCTGGGAGCAATTGTTATTTGGCATTTGTGAATGCCATAATAAAAAACATGCAATGTGTATAAACCTTGTTCTTTTAACTATTGCTTGTAAAAAAAGAAAGGTTGAAAGTTAAAAAGAATGGCAAAGAAAGTAGAAAAAGGTAGAAAAAAAATAGAGAAAAAACAAAATCCATGCCAATGCAAAAAAGTTAATGAAAGAATAAGAAAAATGTTGTTGGAAAAACAAAAACTTGCCATAGGTAGCATGATGATCATTGCATTGATGACAACTATAATGTTATGTAATATAAACTTGTAACAAATTTCTGACAATGTAGTTTAAACTTTAAACCTTAATGAAAAAAAAAGAGAAAATGACAAAGAGATCAAAATTACTTGTGTAGCATGATGATGATGATGATGATAATCACTACAAATGCATGTAATTAAATGTTCTATGATGCAACAAAAGATTCAATGAAAAACAATAAAAATAAAAACAACTTGGTGATGAAAAATAAAAACTTATCTTGTGTTGGTCAATGTTCATTGTGATGATTACCATGTAGATGAGATATTGTAGAAACATGTAGCAATGAGTTTGACGATGTAACAAAAGTTCTACCAAAAAAAAATAGAAAAAAAAGATTCATGAAACAAAGAAATTTATTTGTGTTGGTCGAAACCACTAGAATGACTACTATAACAAACACAAGATGTTATACTATAAAAACTTGTAGCAAAAAACTTGGTAATATAGCTTGAAAATTGATGCAAAACAAAAAAAATAAAAATAATGAAAGAAAACAAAAACCCTTGAGACAATGACCATTGCGATGACCACCAAAACAATGCCAACATTTTGCAACAAAAGTCTTCAATAGAAAGCTCAGCAATGTAACAAAAACCTCAACAAGAAGCCAAAAAAAAAAGGTGATAGAGCTTTAGAGAAACAATGGTGATGATAATATAACAAAAAACTCAACAATTGCAAAATGCTAGAAACCTTGGCAATGATAATGCCACAAAAACCTCAACAATGCAACAAAAACATAAAAACTTCAACAATGTTTTATTTTTACTCATAGTAACCACCATGACAAAAATTAAACAAACAAGTTGGCATGAGAAGAGAGTAAAAAGAGTAGGTGAAGGGAGAAGCCATTGGAAACCAGGAAAAAAAAACTCACATGCAAAAGAGAGCTCACCATGAGGTTAGCGATGAAATGCACAATGAAACAAAAGGAACTAAAACCCTAAACCCTAAGAAGAACTGAAACCTTGAAATTTTCAAGAACACTTGCTAGTGCAAGGTCTCAAAGATTTTGTGGAATCAATAGACATGAAGTTCTGGGGTTGAATATGAATCTTAGAATAAGGCGGGTCCTAAGGTAATGTTCTTGTCTGGCTATTTAAATGGAGGTCAAGATTAAGGTAGGGTATGTAAAATTGGACCAAAATTGTGAAGTATTAACCCGATGTTTAGAGAACTACCCTACATTGGTGGGCAACCTCCAAAGCTCAATTTTTTCTATTTTGTGTTGGCTTCCTTGATTGGCCCACCACACAAAAAAAATAATCAAGCTTTGAACAGTCCCAAATAGATATGTTGTAATCTCCTCCTTTGGACTGCTTAATATAAATTATAAGAGTAGAATTTAGGGCAAAGGATATTGTAATAAAATGACGAGCTAATGGGAACATGTTAAGAAACACATTGAGAATTTGAGGAACATGTTAAGAAACACATTGAAAACTTGAGGAAAAAAGAAAAAAAAAGAAAAAAAAAACTTAGCCTTAAAGCCTACATGTGTGTGTAGAATGTAAAACCCTAAACACTAAACCTCATATAAAATTTGTTTGGAAAAAAAAAACCTAATTCTAGACTAGAGCCTATTACCTATTTGAATTTCTAAAACGTGAAACCTTAAAAACCCTAACCCCATCAAATGCAAAACCTTAAACAGTAAAACCCCATTAATGCAAAACCTTAAACAGTAAAACCCCATTAATGAAAAACCCTAATTCCTAGCCTAGAGGCCCACTACTGGAATCCCTAAAACTTAAAACCTTAAACCCTAGCCCTCCTCACTCCCAAATAGAACCCTAAACCTATAGCCTAGTATACTCTAGTCCCCTAATTTTACAAAACCCTAAACCCCAAACAGAAGCCCTAATTCCTGGGCTAGAGTCTACTAGGCTACTACCTTTGTGAGTGGCTAAAATGATGAAGATGATGATGAAGATGATGATGATGGCTAAAATGTAAATTGTAAAAACAAAATCCACAAACAACCACAAAATCCTACTTCGTGGCTATATGTTATGTCTTCAATCCAGTTTTGAATCCCAGTTTGTGGGGCAAGGGTAGGGGTTGTGTGTTTTATTTCAACTGGATTCTAGCAGCTGTAGCAGCGATGGATTACGCTCCATCGCTTTGGCAGCCAAGAGTTCCGAGTTGGAGACCACAAGAGTCTTTAGATAATAATTTGAGCAAGATCTCTACGGCAGCAATCCAGTTCCAGTTACAAAAGGTGCGAAGCAATTCTTCTTTTTGTCGTAGAATTCTCCCATAATGCTCCTCGAAAGATTTAGTGAAAGATGTACTCTGCCTGGTGAGATGGGTTTTTGTTAGGACACAAAGCGTCGTCGCAATGGAGAAGCATGCATTGAGGACTGCAAAAGTGGTTCTCTCAATTCTAGGGTTTGGGATTGTCTGGTGATGTATGTACACAATGTGTGCATTTGGGTCCGAGATTCAGAAGGAAATCTCAGATGGGTAGATGAGGAGATTCTTACACTTGGCTTGAACTGCAAAAATCCCTCAACGCCTAGCTAAAGTTCGTGGATGCTGATTGCAGCCACGGGGGATTGGTTCTCTGAATTTATAGGGTTCCGATTGTCTGGTTATGTATGCACACAATGTGTGCATTTGGCTCCGTGATTCCTAAGGATATCTGAGATGGATAATTGAAGAGGTTCTTACTTTTCGCTGGAACTGCAAAAGTCTCTCCCCACCTCATTAAATTCGTGGATGTTGATTGCAGGCACTGGGTAGTGGTTCTCTGAATTTCTAGGGTTCGGATTGTCTGGTGATGTATGTACACAACGTTTGCATTTGGGTCGGTGAATCCTAAGGAAATCCGAGATGGATAGTTGAAGAAATTCTCACTTTTCACTGGAACTGCAAAAATCTCTCCCCACCTAATTAAATCTGTGCATATGATTGCAGCCACTGGGTAGGTCAAGAGCAGGCCAGAGAGGCTGCATTCACTTCCACCACCACTCTTTTCAACAAACTCACTTTCTCAGAGGCCCAGAAAGAGATGGAGGATTACTGTCGAGGATAAATAAACAGAAAGAGAACAATGAGGCTCCAAGGGGAGCTCCACAGTTGCTAAACAGGGCATGGAAGCAGGTGTTGACAGTCTTCCGTTGTGGTGGTGGTGGTGAGCTATGGCGTTTTCCTCCACTGTTTGAAAGCTCTAGATCTGAACTTAGCCTGTTGTCAAGAGATCAGGGTGGAACCAAGCTGCAACCACAATGGCAGAGCACACTCAAGAGACGAGGACTTCTTATCCTTGTTGGCTCTCTGCTTGTCATTGGTGGTCCTGCCAGCTTCATGACCCAACCTACATGTAAGAGCTCTTTTTTTCTCCAAATGTACCTGGAGCTCTGCATTTCTCAATTTTGTTGCTAAGTATGGTACCCTTTTGCAAGCATTTTGTAACATCATCACTCTTGAATTTGAGGAAAGATCTCAGTTTTGATGGAGATGGTGAGTTAGTAACGCCTCATGCCCCAAAACTGGAACACTAGAATTCTAGTTTGCATGGTTGCTAGACAGTGAGTATTAAATCCTCACAAGTAAGTATGGACATAAGCTGGATGAAGATACAGTGGCAGAAGCTGTCCTGGAAGGTAGCAAAGCAGGATACAATACTGTTTCTAGAGTATGACACTGTTGAGTAGCAAAAGACTGAGAAGTAGGGCCTATGTGCCACTGTGCAAGACCAAAGTTGTAAAGAACACACTGGGATGTGTTCTTTTGATGGACATTACCAGATTCAGTAAGGGAAAGCAGAGTCTCAATGCATAGATTGGAGGAATGATGAGGACCTTGGTCGTAATTCAATGCAGTGTGTGGGAGACTCCCATCATACACCTGCCTCACAAGCATTTACATTTTGGTTTGCACACACATTCATGACTCTTGAGTCTGTGTTCAAATCCCTAGACTTTCTGGGGTGCTCCTTTTAGGCAGATCACATAGCAGCTTTTTTTTGCCTTGGTTGAATGGTTTTCTAAAGTGAAGTCTGCAAACAATTGGTCTGTTTCTTGCACACAGATCAGAATCTCACATTCTTTATGCTGGCACATGATTATCAGGGGCACTCACTGAGGAGAATCTAATCTTTCTTGAAGCCTGGCGGACTGTGGATCGTGCATATGTAGACAAGACATTCAATGGTCAAAGCTGGTTCCGTTACCGGGAAGAGGCTCTACGTAAAGAGCCCATGAACACTCGGGAGCAGACTTGTATGTCCCTGGCTTCCTCATGATGTACAAGTTTTTTGTTTTCACAGCTACTCTTCCAGTGGGAGCCAGCATTGCTAGTCATAACAAGATGCATATGGAGAAGAGGAGAGAGGTTCTGTACCCGGTTTTTGTAGTGGCAGAAGCTGACATGGTGGTAATCATGGTTAGCTATGTGTGCATTGTTGTTTTACAGATGCAGCCATTCGAAAGATGCTTGCTACGCTTGAGGATCCTTTCACTCGGTTTCTGGAGCCTGAGAAGTTCACAAGCTTGCGGGTGTGTGACTTTGAACTACATTGCAAGCCTCAACCCCTCTGCTCAACACAACTTGAAGACCCTCCCTCTTACCTATCTGCAGGAATGACCTCTACATCTTTGTGTGTTTGGTGTGGCCAAGGCAGTCAGGCACAAGTGGCGCAGTGACAGGTGTTGGGTTGGAGGTTGGGTTTGACACCAGTAATGGTGGCACTGCTAGTGATGACCTGGTGGTGGTTGCACCTGTCATGGGGGGCCCTGCAGCACGTGCAGGAGTGGCCCCTGGAGATGTGATATTGGCTATTGATGGAGTCCCCACATCTGGCATGGGGCTCTATGATGCAGCGCGCCGACTCCAGTGAGTCTCCCTGTCTTTTTGAGCTAGCCAGCATCATGGGTGAATCTTCTTGTTACTGGAGGACTTTAGGGTTGGGTTGATATTTTTCCCTTTTATGGATTTGTTGTCAGATGTGAGGTCTGTATAAACTAATGATTGGGTTATCTCTTATTTCTATTCAAATTGACTTGAATTGTAAGTATGCAGAAGTTCCATGTAGCTGTGAAGATTCTCATTTTTATGCATCTTCGAAAAGAGGCACTGTGTTTGGTCAAATCAAATAACTCCCTCCAGACACTTTGACTTGCCATTCGCATAAGGGTGTTCCAGAGGATGCAAACCTTTTCCTGTACCGTTTTGTGGTTGCTTCCATCAAATCCAGAACTGTCACATATGCTGTTTAGAGACCCAAAAAGTTGGTTCCAAAGATGAGTTTTCTCTGTATGCTGGCCAAGTTTTAGTGCAAATGTGGGTCCATGGAAGGAAATAACAGTGTTCCAATGTGATATTCTAACCCTGCACTTAGAATAGATGTGATAAAGTGGGATCAGCCTCTTGCTGAATACACTGAAGAAAACGACCACAACAGTGCCATCTACTCTTGTTGAGGTGATGCTGAGTGAAAATAGTGTAATGTTACATGTGGGATTGAAATTGGAGCTGCCAATTCACATTCTAAATGAACTTGTATATAGCTTCAAAATGTTAGTAATGGTGCTTTTCTTCTCTGGATAAGCAGGGGACCTGCTCATTCTCAGGTTGAACTTACTCTTATCAGCAAGCAAATCACGAATCCCAAGACAATTACCGTCCTGTAAGTATCGACTCTTTTTTCCAAGTGTAGATGGACAACTTTCCCTCATGTTTTTTGTTTCATCTTCACCCATAATCTTGCACTTGAATATGTTGAGGGGAATGAATGTTCTGTCATCTGAATAGCAGGTCTCTAATAGATTAACTCTCATTGAACAGAAGGGAGAAGGTGACTTTGAATCCAGTTACATGGCGGTTGTGTGAGGTTCCAAGGATTGGAGAGGCTCCACAGAAGCTGGGCTACATTCGACTCTCCACTTTCAATCAAAACTCCTCACGTGTGCACTGTTATCCTCACAGCTTTGTTTGAAATGTTTTTGCCAGTTTTTTGATGGCATCATCATCATTCCCATGCTTGTTCTGGTCATGAAGGAGATAAGGGATGAGTCTCAGTAGAGAAGATATATAGATATTTATGCACACACACATTGTGTGTATATATGTTGTCCTGTTCTGGTGCCACAGGGGCAGTGAAGGAGGCCATTGAAACTCTCCAGGAGAGTGGTGCAACAGCATTTGTACTCGATATTCGAAACAACAGGTCAGTATCAGTGAATGCACTCAAGCATAAAAGCAGATCAGAAATGTGCATGGACACATTGATTTTATATTGTTTGAGCTTGTTGGAATTTGCTTGGTGCCCATGTTGCCTTGAGGTGAGAAGACAACTCTGGAAATGCAATATTGGGTGCCACAGTTTATTTAATGTTGTAAGAAGAGTTAAGACTTGAGAATGTTTTACATCTAATTCTGGGAATCCCTGCTGTTTGTAGTGGTGGGCTGTTTCCAGCTGGAATTGAGATTGCAAAAATGTGGTATGCTAAAAGAACCTCTTTTACTGTCAACATTTTATGATATGTTTTTTCCTCCCCTGAATATGCTTATTTGCTTCAGACCTATGTTTGATGTAGCAGACAATTGCACATTGTCTTCTGGGTTGGAAGGAGTTGACATGATATGTAGTAGCAGAAGATATCCACATCTTGTTTCCTTTTGCCTGTTTTCTTCTGTCCTTGAGTTTCTTGAATCTTTGCTTTTAGAGTGTTCTGACTGTGTAGTCCAGGATGGTGCTGATAATATTTGTAGTGTTGATTGTTGACAGGCTTGACAAGGGAGTTATTGTGTATATAGCTGACAGCATGGGCATCCGTGACATTTATGAAACAGATGGAGAAAGTGCTCTATCTGTCAAGGAGCCTCTTGCTGTGCTGGTGTGATAAACCTGACGACTGCATCTTGCTGTTTCATCCTTCTCTTTGCTATACATTCCAACCACAAAATGTACATAACTCTCCTCTTTTTGATGGCAGGTTAATAAGGGCACAGCTAGTGCAAGTGAAATTCTAGCAGGGGCACTGAAGGATAATCACCGAGCTATCATTCTGGGAGAACCCACATTTGGCAAAGGGTCAGTTAGCAATTTTGTCTCCATGTCATTTGTATGCTTTTGGCTGTTTCTCAAGCTACAAGTCTCTTGTGTGTTCATGTGTGTGTGGATTTGACAGGAGGATACAGTCTGTCTTTGAGTTGTCTGACGGTTCAGGCATGGCTGTGACTGTTGCACGCTATGAGACACCAGCCCATGTCAATATAGATAAGGTATGCTGTTACTCAACTGATAAGGTGTTCTTTGTTTCCTTTTTCCACAACTGAGATGTGTTATAAGTTGATGTTTTTGCTGTTAAACTTCATGAAAGGAACACTTCTGGATCTAACAGCAATATGAGTGAATGCAGGTGGGTATTACTCCAGATGAAGGATTGCCATCTGCTTTCCCAATGGATGAAGACAGTTTCTGCCACAGCCTTCAAGATCCATCATCAGTGCTTATTGCCTCGTTCAACATGTTACTGAAGAGATGACCTATTGTCAAGGATTACTGACCATACGTGCTCATGAACTTGTTTTGTCCCTTGCTGTGATCCTGCCAAATTGTTGTTACTAGCACATGTTGCCCTCTTCTCTGACATGGCATGTTCTCAGCATTGCTTGTGAACAGCAGAGAGTGACCTTGATTTGCTCTGGTACTATCATTTCTTTGGTACATCCTATTGGATGCCAATAGAACATTGATTTGCTTGTACAATGTTAGATACTCTTCAGTGAAACAGCTCCCTATCTTTATTCTTGTGGGATTTCTATTCTGGTCCTTTCCTTTGGTCATGTTGCTTGTAGGCAATGTACTGGTATCTCTAATTAGGGATTAATTTTGCAGTCTACTTAGCAAATTTCTACCTCTTTTCTTAGGAATGTTTTGCAGTGTCTTTTGGAGTTGTGCACAGCTGTGCTTCAGAGATTATTATTACTAGTTCATAGGTTTGTGGATGATCTTTTTGTCTTGGACCTTCTGGACATTGAGAGTTTTATGTACCTAGAGAAAGACTTTTTGTGGTGGCATATACCTTAAAACATGTTTTGTAAGATAAATTATATTTGTAATGGTTTAGGATTTAGCCATAAACTAAAATCCTGGAGGTATTTCATGTGATATCTTCGAGAAACATACTCAGACAAAGTATGCAGGTATTGACATGATCCTATGGCTCATGTTCATTCCAATATCTCTATTACTGTGAAGTTGGGTGTTATCAATAGTTAGTTCTACAGTTTCTAGAGGCTTTGTGGTTCTGAAGGTTTTTTTGTCTCTCAGATGGGTCCGTCTCATTGTCCTTCTGAAAAATAAAGGTTAACCTTTGATGATTTTATTAAAGAGGACCGAAGGTGTAATAAAGAAAAGTTTATTTTTGGAATTTCAGGATCACTTCGCATCTTATCTTGTAAGTTGAGAGCTTACTTGTGTTCACTTGGTCTTCGGTCGTCTTTTCCCTTTTTTTGTATATCCTGTTCTTGCTTCCTTATGTACTTCCTCTTTTGTTTTACTTTTCTCTCTGCATTTTCCTTTCTGTGGTGCTAGCAAGTATCATGGCTGCTGCTTCCAGGCTTTTGACAGAAACTTGGTACACAGGCTAGTAGTTATAGGCCACTGGCCTCTTTACCCAACGTAGGAACCCAATAAGACTGTCAGCTGATGATGCCCTCGAGCTTCCCCTTCTCTGATAAGGATCAATGTGATGTGCATCAATCTGTGTGTGATTGAGGTGCTCTGCAGAACTTTGGATGGCTTTTGCCCTTAAAGTTCAGATGAATGGTTCAGGATTTGGGTTGGAGGTTGCTCTGATGCACAGCTCTTGTGAGGTTGCAAAACAATTATATCATGACTTCAACCACTGTCTGGTGGCAGCTCTCAATTGGAATATTTCATCTGGTGCAGATCTGTAATTGGCCACAAGCAATATTCAAGCCGGGAATCCAATATTTGTTTTCATAGTTTGATGGTTTCTAGGTGTACTGGCTGCTGTTGCTCTTGCATGTTCCATTATAGATGGAAACAGGGAAAATGGGGATGGGTGGCATCTTGTCTTTGCTTGGCTGTGCAGTCTTTAGCACGGCAAGTTGTGTGTGGGCAGGTTGCTACAGAAAGACCTGAAGCTAAAACCACACCTGATCTGGATGCAAACAATTTCTTTGTGAACTTGTTGAGAAGGCAAGGCACTCTCCTGGCTATTCTTTGCTTCCAATGTTCACCTGAAGTGTGTCACCTTCTTAGCAATCAAGGAGAGACTTACAAACTAGTGGTCCTGTTCTTCACAGGTTACCAATGGTCCTGCACAGGAGCATCTGAGACTTATGTCACACCAGAAAGTTCTAAGAAATGTAAATTAGAGAACCCTGACATCAAGGTCAAGAAGGCTGACATCGAGGCTGGAGAAGCCTTCATCAAAGGCTGAGAATTCTGACTTGAGATTGAGAAATCCACTCCAGGACAGATCTATCTGAGGTCAAGATCATTGTTGTGTTACCTTCAAATTGTTGTTGTGGAGATTTCTCTGCAATTGCAATGTCAAAAGGCATCTCTATGGACGACTGTTCCTTAAAGAGCAGGCAACAGCAGATAGTAGAAGCTTTCAAGAAGACAGGATCCACGTCTGATCTAATCTGACCTAATGAGCCTATTCACTGACCAATCCATAAGCTTTGTGGAATCGATTGTCTGCAGAAATTATAAACTCAATGGTTTATTGGAGATTACTAGTGAAGATCTTCTCCAGAACTTCATGCAGAGAGATGAGAGAAGTGGCACTAAAAACTCTTTACAATAACTTTTCAACACTGAATACAATAAATAATGTTTTGCCTTACAATTTCTACCTCAATGTACACATTTTTCTTTACAACACGTGTTCATTATAGTTTCTTGTCTAATGGTTGTTGCATCAATTGAACATTTTTGTTTTTTCTGAAATAAATCTTGTTGATGACTAGGTAGCCCCCTTTGTATGGCTGAAGCACCACTTTTTTGATGAGTTTGTCAATAAGCAACCCCCTGTGCCATCATTGACAGTCACCACTACGCAGGCTCTGTAGAAGCTGCAAATAACCAGGTTGATCTGGGTGTATGTATCTGCAAAGGATTACACAATTGCACCTTTTAGACTCTATTTGAGGTGGAGCAGCAGCACACTGATCTTGCCACATCAGGTTTCTGAAAGTGGAAACAAGCTCTTTATTGTTCCTTGTACTAAAACGGCAGTTCATAATCAAGACAACGGAGAAAACACATACCCATGTCGGAAAAGGAAATCGATGATAACAATGGCACTACTAGGTTTGTAGGAATTGGATTTGTGAACCATCTCAGCCACCTCAAGGACAGGTACTAAAGCAAAGCTCTCAACTTCACCATCTGCCACAGCAAGTGTCATTCTATTCTTTTTGATCAGGGGATTGACTGTGGCACCAAAATGTATATAACAAATGAAATCGCATGATTCAATGATTGCAGCTCTTGCAAGAATGTGATTTCAGATCCATATGTAGCTGCTCTGACATCCATGCATAAGCAGGGAAATAATGTAGTCACAGAGTGTGTAAAGTATTATGCAAAGGAAATAACCTTTGTTTTGAGGTTGAAAATCTGGTGGAAGCTCTAGGTCATAACAAAATAGAACATTCCTTTTCATTGTTTCACCATCAATCTCTTCATAGCTCACAGCACTGGCAGGTACAGCCCTACAAACAGCCCCAAAATGCAAACAGTAAAACTCCTGTCTCCAGGCACACACAAGGTGAAAGATGAATTCTTATCATGAGGAGATTACTAAAGTTCTGATGCAAGATTTCTCTTGCCTCCAAGAGGTAGGTCTTCATCCAACACCAAAGTTCTGACACAAAAATTGCATAACAGTCTCAGAAAATTAGGAGATCCAGGAGGCAATTTGTTTCCACTTACTCATGAGCTAATACAGCAGGTATACCAGCTTCCTCATCGCATTCTTTGATCAGGTTTTCCTTGCAGCTGAGCCCTTCAGGCTGGACACACAATCACTAGACAAGGAAAAATGATGTTAGGAACAGGCACCCATGATACACACAAATGAAACTGGGGGAAAGTTTGTGTAGCTGCTCTTTTGCAAAAGACTAGCAGAGTATCCATACTAGACTGCAAATTTGGAGAGAGAGAGAGAGAGAGTAGTGGAATAGACACATTGGAGCACCTTTGCACAAGATATTCCTACAGAAACAGGGGAGGAGGAAGAGGAGAGGAGTAGGAGGATGATAGAGAAGATCTGACCTGCCCACCAGCAACTAAATGGTCAAGCATGCCAGGAAAATATGGCCTGTTTATGCTGCGTCTGGCAACCCACAAATGTGTTTCACCATTGATTTGCACGTACCCATTTAGGAGCACCCCATATGCCTGTCATTTGTTCTCACAGTTTTTGTTTCAAGTTTGGGATATGTATACTTAGTAAGTAATCTGAGTCTGTTTTTGCAGCTCAGCCAATGTGTACACAAGTTCAACACAGTTGCTGTAGAATATAAATAAGCCCAGAAGTGTCCAGAGACTTGGATCACAAACTAAGCAAATTAACATACAGCTGGTAAACTGGGAAAAGACTGCCACTTACTTTGATACCAAAATACGGAACTGCTGCTCGGTCCAAACCAAAGAAAGAGGGTGCCCCAAAGCTTGTCACAACTGGAAAATGCTGCAACACGATCAGATTAGCCCTTGTTATGACTGGAAAATGCCGCATGTATGCAAAGGTGAGACGATCAGATTAGCTATCAGTGACAACTTTGGATCAAGATCAAAACTCAAATTCATCGACTCATTGTTGCATGCCAATCTAGCCTGTAGCATGCCGATCTAGCCTGTACTCCAATGTAGTCTTGAGGTTTGTGATTTTGTTGCATTTGCCTGATAAGTAGGGTGTTCAAGACAGTTAGAAAATCGCAAGTACAAGTCTGGAGCTGAAAAAAGAAAAAGAAAAAACTAAAGCAAAGCTGTGTAATGAATAAGAAGATGAGTTTTGTAGGGGAGATAGATCACCTCATTGCGCTGGTTGGGGAGGATTCCTTCTTCCCTGAGTACCTGCAGCACACCCTCAACAACCTTTGTGCGATGGTTGTGTGACTGCAATGCCTTGTGTAGAGTTAGTGTCTCTTTGTCCAAACCATCACTTGTTGTCCCACCTGCTTGTTCAAGAATGAATACCTCAGGGAACCGTCTTAAATGCTCCACTATTCTGAAAACACACACACACACACACACATTGAAATTTCTTTTGACGGATTTCTTTGACCTAAGCTTTGTGAAGCCAAAATATGTCAAAAGCTTCACAGAGCCCAACCATGTCAAAGCTTCATGGAGCTGAACCATATCAAAGCTTAATGGAGCTCAACTATGTCAATGCTTTGTGGAGCTCGACTATGTCAAAGCTTAGTGGAGCTCGACTATGTCAAAGTTTCATGGAGCTCAACTATGTCAAAGTTTCATGGAGCTCAACTATGTCAAAGCTTGATGAAGCTCAACTATGTCAAAGCTTGATGAAGCTCAACTATGTAATGACTAAGCTATTTGGACATGGTGGTCAAGCTGCTCTCTTCTGCAGTCTTTTGCCCTGCACAAAATCACTATCTGTGGGAGGAGGAAAACAAGAGGCAGGAGTAATATGAGAGCTTTACACACTCAGACAAGTTTCATTTGGAGAAGAAGAGTACCTCTGGTGCACATAACCAACCGTGCTTCCCTCCACTTGAAAGGGCAGAAACTCTGTGTCCTTCTTTTCCTGAAAAATCCATTTTGTCACCACCAATTCTGTCACTGAGTTTTCCAATCTATTCTGACGAGGAAACTCAGGAGCCAGCCAAAATCACTTCATAGAGACAAAAGATGAAAAATGAGAATAAAAATTTGAAGAAGTCTCGGAAACGAGTGTTGGGACGAGTGTGGTTGCTGGATATTACGGATGCTAAACCCTTGAGCAAGTGCAAAAGGATTTGGGTATGAAGATTATGGTGCTGTTTTGCTGGGTGGTCTGACTGACTCCATATTGAGGAGGCATCATGCTACAACCCCATGAAATTCACCAGCCTCCCTTTGCCTAAAACTTGTGGATCATGTTGTAAGTACCTTTGCCTGCAACCTGGGATCATGCTGTACCATTGCCTACAACCTGAGGAGATGCTGTACCTTTGCCTACAACATGAGATGCTGCTGTACCTTTGCGTGCAATCTGAGAGCTGTGTGCACGTCGTACAACGCAATTCTGGAGAAGATTCTGTATTCTAGTTACAAAGAATATCCTTCCCCATTTTCTTCTCCATGCCATTGAGTTTTGTTTCATTTCGCACAAATCAACTTTGTTTCTGTCCCATTGCTCCTCTTTCCTCTTGTGATGAGTCTCCATGTGTAATACGGAGTTGCACAGAGAGAGACACACACGGAAGAAGAAGAGAGAGAGCGAGAGAGAGAGAGAGAGAGAGACACACACACACACACACACACACACACACCTGGTTACTGTTGCAAGTCTGAACAGGCTGCCAATATCCTTTCAGCTCGCCGCCCACATCTTGCTCGACGACGCATTTGGATTGGCGATCGGCCCTCAGCGTCGCTCGCACCAGGAAGGTGGGAGCCAATTTAGCTGTGTCGATTGCCGGGAAGCAGCAGCGTGTGGCAGCAGGATGATGACATATCTGATGTTGTGTTTTAGAAAGCGCTCGCAGAGGCTGATGTGCGGAGGAGGCAGCAGCAGCAAGTAGCAAACGCTGTTGTTGTTGTTGCTGCTGCTGCTGCTGCTTCTGGACGGCGCCTGCTGGTGCGCAAGGTGCAAAGCAGGATTGTTGCATTGCCATCAAACAACAAGCAGTTAGCTTCTTCTTCTTCTTCTTCTTCTTCTTCACAGCGTAGTAAACCGATCATTCAAATTGCATCAGAGCTTCCGAGAGCTTCGGAGTGTGCAAGACTTGACAATCATGGAAGCAGCAGCTTCTGCAATCATCAATATCTGGTGCACCATTCCACCCATTCTTTGGATAATAGATGAAGCGCTGAAAAAGCTTGGGGGGCTCTGTGTGTGTGTGCAGCGCATGCATGTATTGGGATCGGTGTATGGGCTGCCTGCAGGTTGCGTAAAGGTCTCCGCTTGCTTTTTGTCGTTCGATTCCAGAATCTCTTCATTTCTTTCTGTCGCCATCGACACGAGGAAGAAAGAGGTTCTCATTCCATTAGTAGCCACAGACAGGTTCCGGTAATGTCACATTCCATATCAAAACCTTTACAAGATTGTGATTATTATAGGCCAACAAAAAAAAAAAAAAAAAAAAAAACCTTAAAAAA
>Ga0209208_10000772_pt1 | contig 43326 bp, 27 predicted proteins | sample S1TSphfallax_3_FD_187694 | JGI IMG/M metagenome (GOLD analysis project Ga0209208, IMG submission 187694) | Host-associated microbial communities from peat moss isolated from Minnesota, USA - S1T2_Fd - Sphagnum fallax MG (SPAdes) (version 2) | ecosystem: Host-associated > Plants > Peat moss >...
GGTTATTTTATTAATGGTTATTGGTTGTTATTCTATAAATGACTATTGGTGGTTATTATATTAATGGTTATTGGTTGTTATTCTATAAATGACTATTGGTGGTTATTATATTAATGACTATTAATGGCTCTCTATTTATGGTTATTGATGGATATTCTATTGGTGGATATTGGTGTTTATTAATGGTTATTGTTGGTTGTTATATGTTATATTACAACTATTGGTGATTATTGTATAATATTTTATGTTATAATATCATAGGCTATTCGTAGTTATTATATTGTAGGGTATTTAAAATTATTTTTCATAGGTTATTATTTTCTATTTTAAGTTATTATACTTAGGATAAAATAATTTATAATAACATAAAGTAAAATTACCTTGAGTAACTTGAAATAACATATATTAATTTACAATAAAATAACCTAAGGTAGAGCTTAAAGTTAGTTGAATAATTTAATGTAAAATAACTTTAAAAATTATAATAAATTAAGGTACAATAATTTATAATGGCCTATAATAACATAAAATATAAGTTAGAATAATTAAAGTAGCTTAAAATAATATAGGTAACATAGATAGAATTTCTAAAAACATAGAAATAAACTTATTTATTATAATAAATTGTAATAGTGAATTATGTTAACTAGTAATGAAACATGATGTATACATGGTGATATTATAGTGAAATAACTTTCATTAGGGTGAAATTAGTAAAATGCAATGAAATTATTTAACTTTTAAGGTCCCATAATGATTTAAGTTAGTAAATTGCACCCCACTTTGGTAGTAATGAATTGTCACGTCATTAAACTAGTAATGTGAATAATTATAATAACAATTACACATTTGTTGACATGACAATTCTACAATCACATATGTAACTCTATAAACTATTTTAATTTAGCCATGTCAAATGCCAACTCGTAATCTTAATTGCCACATCATCAACACACCCATCCACCTAGATGGTACAATCACCTTTTGATGTGTCAATTGGATTCCACATGGACATAAATTATCTTCAACAACTTAGTTGTATTGGATTCCACATCATGTTTTAAACCTATTTGTTATATATTTTTCTTACACTAAAGTTTTTGAAACTCAGTATGTAATTTCCTATAAACTTAATGAAGTGCACAATGGTTTCATAATGATACTTGAAGAGGTTTTGAATCTATTTTTTAATATTTATATCAAACACAAAGGATTGTAATGTTAAGGGAGTTTTTTGGCCTACTTTTGCATGCTTGTTCACCAAAGGAAAGATTACATTTTGGGGCATTCACCCAAATGGGAAAGACTCTTTGTATTAATGGAAGTTCTCACCTTTTGGTTTAAAGAATGCACTTGCAAAACTCCAAAGGGTGATAAATTGGGTTTTTGCATGTTTGAAGTTTGCCAAATGCTACATTGATGACATCATTATGTTTTGTTCAACCATGGAGGAGCATTGTCATCACTTGCAAGATATGTTTGAACTCTTGGTGCCACACATGTTGAAATTACACCTAGGAAAATGTAGGTTCTTCTAATCCTAAGTGGAGTATTTGGGCCACATGATTTATCCAAGAGGTTTGGGATCCAAAAGACCAAGTTGGATGCAATTTCCAAGGTTCCTAACTAGACCAATTGATGTTAGCTAGTTGAAGGCATTTTTGGGGTTGACAATCTATTATCGATGGGTTGTTACAACCTAAAGGGTTGATTCAAATTGCCAAACCTTTGTCTCAATTGACCAAGGTTGATGAAGAGCTCATTTGGGGAGATGCACAAGAATAAACTTTCCAAGAGTTGAGAGCTAGGCTTAGTTGTATACCCATTTGGAAGTGACTTATTAGAGGTTGTCCTTTCCAATTACATATAGATTTGAGTGCTTTGAAACTTGGAGCAATATTTACACAACTTTATGAGGAAAACCAGGAGATTGTGGTGGCTTGCATGAATAAATCAAATAACTAAACAAAGACCAAATAAAATTAATTTTGAGGGGGAATATTTGGCGGTTGTTTGGGCATGGTCACATTTTGGTGCTATTTATTTGGTAGCCCATTCACCTTGATGATTAACCACCAACCATTGAAATGGTTTATGGAATTTGATTGATTTAGAAGGAAACTAGCAAAATGGGGTTTCATTTTTTCCTAGGGAGTTCACTTTTTGTATATTTTAAGAATCACTTGAGGCAAAAGGATATTTTTTAACATGCTATGAAATAATGACATATTCTTAGCATATTTTAGGTTTATTTTAAATATTTTCTTAAAATATTTTCAAAATGAATTATCAGCACCTTATTACTATAACAAAATGCATCCTTGTATGTCAAGTGATTTCATTCGATTTTGAGTGAATTCATTGGTCCTAATGAATAGGACCCAATGGGGATGTAGTGAATTATCTAGTCTAATGAAAAGCTACTAATGAAGTGCACCCACATTTTGTAGTAGTGTATTTACATTTAAATAAATTATAATTTTTACTTTTTTTCACTAAGTTGCACCCTATATTTTTTTTCATATTATTTGTAATAACTTGGAAGTGACCTCCCCAAACATTTTTTAAGAATATGATTTTGATGTCAAACAATGGGCTAAAACAATGAACAAGGATGTAAATGGGTTGAGTAGGAACCCAAATTCTAGTGAATTGAATACCATTAGGGCATATTGGCATTGAAAAATAGATTTGAAAACAATATTTGGGTGGCATGTTATTGAATCATTCCTTTGTATTTTGGCAAATGGTTGTTAAAAGGTATCATGTTAAAATCAAGTGGATTCTTCAAGCATTTTTAAGAATTCAAATGTGGAATTGGATGGCATTTGACCTATGGACAATTTTGGGGATGCCCAAGTGTTGACATGCCTATAAACAAGGGATTTGGATGTGGGGTTAACACTTAAGAAAAAAGATCAAGTCTTTCAAAGGGCCAAAATATATCATAAAGAAGGACAATATCTTATCAAAATATGGCAAAATGAACATGTACATGTGGTACCAGATCCAAAAGTGTGGAAAAGCCTTGTGAAACATGTTCATGAAGAGTTGGGACATTTTGGGGTTTGTTGGAAATATATAGTCTATTTCAAGGTTGATGTTGGTGGAAAGGCATGCAATTGGAAGTTTAAAAATTATGATGCATGGTGTGTGGTTGAGTTTGTGCATCATTTATTGCACCCACTTCACATTTACAACCTTTACCATTCATGGGGCTTAGGTATCAATGGAATTTGAATTTTGTTGGGCCATTGAATGTTGTAACTATTCATCATAATAAATACGTGTTAATTATGATTGAACATGTTTCCAAGTGGATTGAATTGGCCCCACTTTGAGACAAAAATAATGAGGGGGTTGTTCATGCATTTTAAATTTAGGGTTTTAAGTATATTTTGTGCTTTAATATAAATGTTCATGGAATAAAGCATGGAATTTCAAGGAGAATTTCAAGAGTTATGTGAACAAGGCCTAATTGACCATAAGAATATTTCTCATGATCATTTTGAAGTCAATGGCTTGGCTAAAAGGATGGTAGAAACGATGAAAAAGGTAATATATGGAAATATGGATTGCTACAAGGTAATACATGTGATTATGACATGCATTTGCCATGGTTGGCAATGGGATATAAAAAAATATTAAAAAAATCCTTAATTTCAATTTCCCCTTATTTTCTATTTTTTGGGTGTGTCATGCAAATACATATCATCATATAACATACATCGCTGACATACCATACTCACATACACACACAAACACATAACATGGACAAGAGCATACATAAATACCCGTGTATCACAATTGAAAATGTCACGAGAAAAAAATATTATCATAAAACTCATGATGCAAACACATATAGTCAAGCCAAGCCCACTCCACTCAGAGAATCCAGGCTGATGCTAACAAGACACCATAGCTCGGAGCTCCACTAATTCCAACTACTCCCAACTTTCTAGGCTCAACTCAAAGAACTATGTTCCTTGAGCCCTCTTTCACACTATACCCCCATTCACAACATGAGGGTGGGTCTTACTAAAAGAACCACTCTCCTCTAACCCTAAACCTCGAAACCCTAAGTAGGCACTACTCACTACCATAACACACTATATGTTATAGCTAACACACATATGGTCATGACATGTGTGAACCCCAATAATCAACATCCATTCATAAGGTTGTGGCCCATGTGGTTAATTTGGATGATCCCAATGTGTGGGTTCAAGCTTATGAGCAATGTGTAGGCTTGTTCAAAAAAGTCATGCCTATGGCAAGGAGAATTTGGCCATCACACAACACCAAGATACATTATAATATGCCACCATATGTAAAGCTGGGTATAAACCTAAGGTTTAAACGTGAACTTGGAAATTATGTTTATTTGCAATAGATTGTCATGCACAACAAACTATGAAAAATGTTTTTAGAATTTTCCAAAAAGATCCATGAATAATAGATTTAAAAGTTTTAAAAAGATGTAGATTAATGGAAGCATATAGAAGAAAATTTTAAAAGTCGATAAGCTTCATGGTAGATGGAAATGTCAAGAAGACATGGTTAATGAAAATTCTAGAAGACATGGTCATTGCAAATTTTTAGAATGTTGTTTAATATAAATTTATAGAAAGTTTAATTGGTGGAACTTCTCAAAAGGTCGATGATCTTCTAAAAGGTTTTGAATGAAAGCACATTACAATGACCCCCTTTGGGACACTTTTAGGTTTAATATTATGGTAAATACAATATAATTTCTCCAAAAGCATGGGACATTTAATTTTGAGTATCAATTTTGATTTTTGGGCCTTAAAATAAATGTTTTTACAAAATTAATGTTATGTAGTATTATTAATAAATAAGTAAATTTTATTATTTATATTGAAAGATCCATGAGGATATTTATAATATACATTAGTATAACAAGGCCATAATCTTGTTTTGATTGCATTAACTTTAGGGCTTCATTAGTCATTAAAATAATTAACTTTAATGAAAATTTTAAAATGTCCCATTTAGCTATGTTTGTCATCTTTTATGTGGATGTGATTATTTGTCAATTTATTAATTTACCACACATTTATCACATCTTTGCTGAAAAAACTCATTTTAAAATGAAAATTTTCAAATTAGTCACATGGTATCCAAACATGGTTCATATTATGTGAAATGATATGGGTTAATATATTTTCAACTTTCATAAAGACTAAAAATCATTTAAATTTTTTTGGAATATATTTGTGTTTTTGAATACACAGGTACATTACATTCATTTTCACAAATATACTCCAATATCCCACTTTATAAAATGAAACAAAATATTTTCTTTTCTAATATCTTGCCTAGGTTATATTCTAACATAATATGCAAAAATATTGTAAAAATCTCTCAAAAGTTTGAAATGGGATACATTAAAACATGCACATCCCTAGAAGTAGTACAATGTGACATCCCAAGGGGATCACTATAGTGTGCTTTCACCCTTCCATTAGATAATATATGAAAAGGTCAAGAAAGCACCACCTTCAATTTCTTCAATGCAAGTTGTAACCTTTGTACTTTTAGCCAATTTCATGCCTAGCTTGCATCATTCCTTGTTCAAACAATAAAACTATTTAGTTCTTCTTAATTACCAAGTTTTTTATTTGTCTTTGATATAGACAACACCTACCATATTGGATGTGATAGTTAATTGTGTCATTTTACATGTGAAGAAGGTTTGACCTCTAGGGGTTATGTTGCTAGAAAGTTAGGATGGTCAAGTATAGAAATTGTGCCCCATGTCACTTTCCACTTGCAGATGGCCAAGTGGATTCATCATTAGGTGTAGTTTAAGCAAGTTTGTAATGATTGTTATGTGGAATATCAAAAGGTGCAGCAACCATGTTGGTTTATGACCATTGCTATAGGAGATGGCGTTTGGGTTGTTTTACACCACCACTGGTGCAAGTTCCAACCAACAATTGAGTGTGTCCACGATGCACCAAAGAAACATGTTTTGTTGTTGTATTAAACCTTGATTAGTATTAGTTATATACATATTATTGATTGAAACGATAGATGATTCAAATAAGTTTGTAATTTGGTTAAACATGAGGGATTGCAAATAGGTCACTAATGATGGGGTTCACATTGCATTTGACCTATTGATTTCATCATCTTTGGAACCAAAATCCTCTCATGAATTACCTTATCACATTATGCCTTTTATTATCATAGTGTAGGAAGACCTTTACCCAACTAGAAGGGCGATTTGTGTGAATGTTTTCATGTGTATGAATTTGTTAGTTTCAGAATGTTGGGTGCCAATCTTGTAGTGCATAATAGCTACAAGTATTTGTTGTAGGACATTAATTTCTTGTAGTTTGTTATTCATGGCTGGAACCCAATTTAATGTGATTTTGTTTTGGTGTTTGGGGGGTTTATTCCCATGTTGTTGGGTTCACATTCTCATATTTTGTCTTTGAGATTCTAAAGCACACTTGAAAAATAGACTTGTGTTTTTTGTGTTTTTGAATATGGATTCTTGCATTTTGTTGGTCAGTTTTTTTATTTGTGTGCATGTTTTCATGTGTATGACTATGTTAGTTTTGATAGTGTTAAAGGCATCTTGTGTTGCACAACAAATTTTTAACCATTTTTTCTTTTCATTATTTTTTCAAATCCATCAATGCATTTCCTTTTTCTCTTTAATTTGTGCATAGATCCATGAAAAAATATGTTTGGAAATTTTTTGGTTGTGAAATTTACTTCCCAAGGCTTAAGATTTTATGAATTACATAAATATTTTTCACATTTTCTTTCCATATCAAAGTTTGAATTTGTTTCATTTTAGCCCACACACTTTGAATAATATAAATCATAAACTCAAGGTTACATCCTTTCCATAATAAAATTGTCTAATGGTTTTCATATTGCTAGAAATTCCATTTCAATGCCAAGCCTTCAACTGAATTTCCATCCCTTTTCAAGAGATTTTCAATCCATGGTTGTAAGTTGAGAATGTTTTTTACAACAAATTTTTGCACCCAAAGGTGTTTAAAGTTTCTTGAACCTTTGAATTATTTCATAAACTCAATGTTAGTGCCAATCCCATGCAAGGCCTTTCTTGCCTTAATAATGTGACAAGAAATGCCATCAACACCATAGATAAACCTATACCTAAAAAGTTAATTTAAAAGTGTTAACTTTAAATGGCTTTAAATGGAATTGTAATATATTGGGAAAAATTGGTAATTTTCTTAAAGTACAAGAAATAATAGGATTAAATCTAGACCAATTGGTTGTTAATAGGAATGAAAATCTCTTAAGTTTGCATACAATTAGAAAATCCCTTTCAATTTGATTTTTGAATTAACAATTGAAAAATGCCACATATCTTCAAGTCTATTTTTTTTTCAATGTCATTTAACAAATATTTGGTGGGGGATAGACTATTTGTTATTATTATTATTGAAAGTATAAAGGTACTTTTCCTCATTTGATAAGCTTCAAATTTTGGAACTACCTTGAGCATGGGCTTTATCCCCCCCCCCCCAAAACAATGTTTGGAATTATCTTTGGGTTCCAATAATTTAAGTGTTTTTTAGTTTTCTAAGGTTCCCCTTATTCTCTTTGCCATAACAAAGAAATCCAATAATGGCACGCCCCATCCCTAGACAATAAATGGCCTTTTTTTGGGGGCTTCTTCTAGATATTAAGTTACTTTGCCCATTAATGTTTTCCTCTTTTCTTTCTACCCACAAAAGTAAAAGTAAATTCCCCATTTTGTTTTCGATAGATCTACATTATATCATATAATACTTGGAGTGATGATAAATTGATGAAAAAAAAAGTTAATTTTGTGAAAATTAAGTTTCATTCGAGTGAAAATATTGAATGACATTGCATGCAACTTGAATTGAATTGAATCTAAACTCCATTTAATTGAATGGAATTGAACAACTATAATAACATTCAATTAAAGAAAAATGGGATGAAAATTGGTGGAATTAAAACAAAAAACTCCTAAATATGGTGTCACACACACACAAAAAAGAAACCCTTCAAAAGCACAGAAATCTCAAAAAAAAAAAAAAACATTTTTACTTTATTTGAAAATAAACTAAACAAATTCCAATTTGAAATTATCCAATCAACAACTTACAACTTATAAAAGTTAAAGCTGTGTCCTATACAATTTTTCACTTGTTGCTAGGGAGTAGGTAACTACCAAGTGAACTAGGTAGCTGATAATATCCTGGCATTCCCCTTGCTTGCAATCATTATGACATTTGGATTTTAAGTAAAGTGAGTATATACATGAAACCAAGTAACTCCCTTTGCAATTTATTTGATTATAAAACTAAAGGGAGTTGTGGTCACGAGGAACATCAGATCTTTTATTTCTTTATGAGCAAAAATTGCTTTGGAATATGAGCCAAGAAGTCCCCTAAATTCTAATCTATCATCACTCAGAGTCACTGTTTTTTTGACTGAAGATTTTATAAGTCAGTTGTTTTTTACTCAATCTTTTAAGGCAGCCAAAGTGGTCATCATCCATAGGAAGATGTAGAAAAAGTGGCAATCATCCTGTACAAGATCTTAGCCAAATATGATTATAAACCAGATATGAAATAAAAATCTTTAATCATGGTTTTTTAAAATCTTTTTTTGCTTTTTGCCTACATATTGAAAACCAAATATAGAAATCTGGTAATTTTTTAGTAATTTTTTATTCCACTTCTTGCAATTGAAACTTTCAAAACTCACTTCATTTTTGGAATTTTTATTTTCAATTTCTAGTTTTTGGCAAACTTTTGCTAGTAAAAGAGAGTGCTTGTCAAAGTCATCAAAATTGAAAACAGGGAAAGGGGAAGTAGGCATTCACATTAGTACTATGTACATGCATAAGAATAATGTATAATGTACAGGGAAATGGGTTGGGCCAACATGAAACCAAATGCAACAAGTTCACATGTGGCCAAGCTATATTAGGTACCTTTTTCAACTAGTGCAAGCATGGGCTCATTCAAAGGGAACAAACAACCACATTATGAGAAGCAAAAATTGGGATGAGCTCCACCCATGTATTTTTTAAACACACAATAATCATAAGAAGTCAAATTATTGTTTGGTGGATCATGTAAGATTGACATCATTTGTGGGAAGTTGTTCATTGCATGTGATGTTCATGGAATTCTTTGTGAAAATATCCAAAATGTGTCTGGTTTTTAATATGTTTCAAGTGAAAAGATCTCTGATCTGAGCTGCTGTATAAAGAGGTTGAGCACATCCCCAAGGCCAAAAAAGGAATGGGGAATGTGTAGGGTGTTCCATTGAGGTTTCCTTTATCATATTCATATTTCAATTTTTTATCTTTTGGTTTTTTGAAGTACAACCAACCTTGTCAATCTCATTGGCAGGGGGTTGGTTAGGGTTTCACCCACATACCACTGGGTGTGAAACCCATGACCTTTTTTAGGTGCCAGGGACCCAGAATGTGCTGTACTGATGAGCCACCACCTGTGAAGGTCATATTTCATCTCTTAGAGTTTTGTTTCGAGCAATAGATTAATGTAAATATGTTAATTGTATCTCTTTAATAATCACTAGTGTAGCTTGTGCCATGGCCCAAGTGTGAACTGGTCACTCAACTGATTTTTCCTTCCAAAACTATTTTTTGTACTTCAATTGAATTTCCAATGGGGAAAACAAAAACTCTGAATTGAGTATCTCCCTATCATTAGGTTTTAAAATTTACCAGATCGCCTTCATTAAATCTTGCCATTGAGGGTGTCCCAACAGTATTGAGAGTGTGTCCAAATTCCTCTATAAATTTTAGTCTTGATTTAAATGATTTTTTAGTACAACAATTGTTCAATAAACATGTGTTGAAGCTGCCCTTTACTACTGTATTCAATAACTTTCCCATTGTAGGTTGAAATATTATGAAACCACCTTGGTGCACCCATACTCATGAAGGGCTTTCCAATAGTACTAAGAGTGTGACATGATGTGGGGAGATCTCAACTTGACCAACAAAAGAAACAAACCCTGCAAAGCTTTATAGAAAGAAATGGAGAGAAAAGGAAACAAGGGCCAAGGACTGAAGTCCGGGCGAGCAAACAGCCCAACAAAGGCAGGCCACAAGGAGGAAAGGGAAACACTAAGAATGTAACCCTCCACCAGTTGCATGAAGCAAATCAACTAAAGGGACGGGGTAAACCCAATAAAACTCCTAGCTTGGAAGAACCTTCCCTTGCAATAACAGCTGGTATCAAGATGGAGGTGGACTCTTGATGTTCTCTTTTTAAAGAAGGAAAGCAACATTGATAAAGGAGGGTTTTTGGTGTCTTTTGTTGTTCATGCCATGTTAATACATCAATGAAACAAGTTGTTGACCTGCTTACGAAAACATCCAAAAAACTTTGTGACAAAAGAAAAAAACACATTTGTTGAATAATAATTAAGATGAAATCCTTCATTCACTTCAGCTGCTAGTGTCGCAGTCACCTGTGATACCAAATTTATTTGAGTGAAGTCCAAAATGATAACATTGACCAATGTGCGAATGTTATAACTAACAAAACAATGTCAATAAGAAATGAAACAAACAAACTTCATAAATAGGTGATTGTGTGAATGGGTTAAGCATATGTAGTTCACTATATATGATATTCATGAGGAGAAAGCATCACTTGATGAGGACACTTTTGTTGCTTTTTGGGGGTGTATTTCAAATTTCCTGACATGTTATTTCTGTTTTGTGTTTTTGTTTCACCCTGATTGAAGCTTTGAATAAAGTCGAGATGATTCGAGGTTTGTCCTTTAATGAACCATTGTAAGATACACCCAAACATTGAGGTATCCAATATACCTATAGACTACTTTTGGTAAATGTCATTACGTGTACAGAGCAGATGGCAAACAACAGAGACTAGGTGCAAATTATGGGCCCAAACTTAATTAGGTATGTACTTAGTAGTTACTACCTATACACCTGAAGTGGAGCATCATTTGTCTCACTAACCCTACAGTGTGCTCTGCAGTTGAGTTTGTTATTGATCCCACCTCCAATTCCAGCTATGTCCACGACATTAAGTGTAATGTAAAGCCTGAGGACGCTGGCATTACCGAGTGCAAAGACAAAATATCTTGTGATACCTCGCAAGACCCTACGATAAGCTATTTGTGCGGTCTCACTAGCTATTTTTTATACAAAACCAAAACACTCACAGACATAAGCAGGCATTAAGTTATTTTTTGAATGAAATGCCCACCCTTTTGGGGAGGAAAATTTTTCGACCTGTAATCGTGCCCTCCAACTACACTACCAAAATTAATGCAGCTTTTTACGGAATGGAATATGGAATTCAGCTCCTCACCCACCTTTCAACAACACTTTTTTTTTTCCTCCCCCTCAACCTTTTGATATATTATGTATGGGGTCAACAAAAGGGTGCAAGTTAGTTGGTTAGTCGATAGGTCCCATTCAATAGGGTTTTCAGGACCCTAAAAACTGGAGCTTTATTGAAAGCGATTCGTTTCCAGAATTCTCAATTCGTAACCATGGGACTTACATATATTATTTATATATCATTTACCTACCCACCCACCTACTTACTTGGGGGTGTGTACCTCACCTTAAAGCCTATACCCCACCCTAGGGCCTAATACCCCTGGGCCCCTTTCCCTAAAAAAAAGAGGCTGCTCATTGGGGTGTGTACCTCACCCTAAGGCCTATACCCCACCCTAGGGTCGACGCCGCTGGGGCCCCTTTTCCCCCCAGAAAAGGAGGCTGCTCAGATTCCAACAACACATACCGGACCTTACGGAACCATTAGATAAAGAAATACACTCCACTCCAAAATGACCCATCCTTTTGGCGGCGGTCCCGGTAAACCTGGGGTCCTGGAAGGACAGGAGAAAGCACGGACCCACACCCGCCCCTCCTGGCCCCCCGCCCCCAACACCCGGCGCTTTGGCGGCTGAGTAAGTAAAGTAAATAACGAACTGGTAGGCTAAGAAGCAGAGTAAAAAGTAAATTTGGAAAAAGAAAAAGAATTCCAAATTGTAAGTAGGTAAGATAGATAACGTAAGTTACGTCGTCGTGTGAGGCAGTCAAAAAAGAAGGAAGCTTTAAATGCAATGATGACGTTGGAAGTAAAAGACAAAAAGAAAAACGGAAAAGAAGAACTGGAGGGGGCAAAAGGGGACAAAGGCCCTTGCTTAGGGTGGGCTTTTTATAGGTAGCAATCATTTCACGCTATAGCTACTTTCTTCAATAAAGTGGCTAAGTGAAGGATTAACGGTCGTGGTGACAGGGTCTATTCTTCGCGCTTCCCTTTGTCGGGTCCTTAATTTAGAAATGCGTGCGTCCCACGAAGGGTCGACCTTGGCTGGGGCCGCCCTTGTAAGCATTCACTTGGTTTTTTCTTTTTTTTTTAAAGCTATTCTTACTCCCGCAAACGCTCCCCTCCCCCAACCCCCCCAATTTCTAACCAATGCAGTTCCGTGGAGGGGTCTTCCTAGTTTTCCAATCTTGTGGTTTCAAAAGTTTGGCTATTTTTTCTAGAATTTTAGCATTTTTTTTCGAATTTTCATTTTTTAAAAGAAAAATTTTCAAAATATTTTGTTGTCATAGTGCAAAATAATTGCTGGTTCCACAATTAAGCGTCAGTCTAATAGGCTAATGGAACTTGGGTTAAGGTTGTTCCCATTTTTTACATTGGCTCTGTCTGGAAGGAAGGGACTTCTCTAGGGTTTTTTTTTTCTTTCTATTTTTTGAAATTAAAAATTTTAATTTTAGAAAAAATAGAAAAAATAGTCAAGTTTACACTAGGGGGAAAAAAAAATCCCCAAAAAAATTCAAAAAAGAAAAATTGTTGAAAAAAAATCAATCGACTTCACATTTGCTTAGGATTTAGGATACAATTTTGGCTTCAACTAGGAACCAATATGTGGGTTACAACTGAGACCTACAAATTCTCATTAGGTGGTTTTTTTTTTAATAAAAAAATTAAATTCATAATCACCTACCCATGTTAAAGGATTTCATAATTTCTCATACTTTATTTGAACCTGTCATCAAAGGTGAAACTCTAAACTGTTATTCAACAAGGAGCCTTTTAGTGTTGCCTCTCGCAAGTTCTCCAATTTTGTTTCCCAAGGTGTATGCCCATGCATTGCACAATTAATCATCAATGCAATAGGCTAGTGGCTTGGAGTCATTGTGATCTTGCATGTGATTCCGGGCTCAACATAGCTTGGGCATGCTAAATGTTTGGCTATGCCCTTAGGCAAGGATGAGGCATTTGTATGGGCTATAGCACCTTAATGCTAAAAGTAACTTGCACCTTATGGAAAAAAAAGTAGCTCATCTTCAAGCATACCTACATTATATACCTAATAATTTGGATCTAGTTGAGAAGATTAAATAATGTGGACTTAAACCTCTAGCAATACAAAAGGGGAGGCAAAGGCTTTGATAGTCTATTACATTGTTTTGCATCTCATTTTATTTTTTTCTTAAGCAATTTCATTTGGTGGAAATTGCATTTTTAATTTTATGTTAAGAAGTATAAATTGTCATATATAAAATAAATGAAGAAGTTTGGAGTGTAACCATGTTTTAAACTCAAAATAATTGTGGCATGAAAATTGTGTATTTTATACATTTATTACATATAGTAACTTGTCAATCCAATGTTTTGAGAATTAGTCTAAAATTGGAGGTGGAAGATTTCAACATTCGTGTTTTCCTTTGTTGCAATTGTTAGAAAATGTTCCACCTTCAATGACAAGGTGGTCATTTTATAGGGTGGAGAATAAACTACATCTTGTTTGGTCAGAAAACAACCTTAGTTTTTTTAAAAGCGTATTCAAATGCCATCTTATGGGACAACAAATTTCAATAGTTTTTCATGTGAATGTTAGAATTTTTGTGAAGGTTCTTTACACCTTTGTAGGCTTTATGAAAATTATAAAACCCATTTGCTAGTCTTCTCATGGCCACGGTGTTGCATATCTATGATCTTTACATATGATAAAACCCTTGGCCATGGTTTTTGTTGAGATTGAGCTTGTGTTCAACTCCAATTCTTATGGGCCCTTATTTCAATAAAATTGTTAGCCTTAAGCTTCACCTATCACAAAATTCATCCTTAAAATATCTACCAAGCTTTACATAACAAAAGAGTCCTAATTTGTTAGTTGTTGGGTGCATTAAATTAACAGGAGCAAACAATGCATCCTTAGCAATTGCTTATTTTTATAATATTTCTAAAATATTTTAAGAATATTATATTTGTAAAAAAATTTAAATCATTAAACAAATCTTATGGGCCAAAATGTTATTATTATATTTCACTATGTTATTATGTAGAATTTTTAAATATATATATCTTTTTAAAATTTTCATTTTTAATCATTTAGGAGTCATTTAAAATTTTATTAAAAAATGAAAAAATTGGTTGGAATGTTTTTGTATATTTTATTTTCATTAGATTGATTACAAATCAATTCACATATTTTCATAATATATTTGAAACATTGTTATGTATACACATTAATTTTTTTATTATAATTTTTAATACTAAAACATTAAAAATCAAGCATTGGTTACACATGGCTCATATTACCGTGAATATGTACCTTGCTCGAGTAATTATCTTTTACAGCATCGATGCCTTCTTTCTTCTCCTCCTTTCTTTTTTGTTGACAATAAATAGACATGAATCATCTCTTGTGGAACATTTTGTGGTTTGCAAGGTGAGGGTTCAAGTTCCTATGACCCAAATCCTATTTGTCAAAACCAACATAAGAATCAAATCATGCAACTAGCCTTTTGCTAGATTTAGAATTGAAACTGAATGTATGAAAATAAATTCTTGAACACTAGTTTAGTTTCTTTGAGGAGGCAAATTGGACTCATTTCAAAAAATTGGCAAGTAGGTTGAACTCTATGCTTATTACATAAGAATCAATTTTACTCAATTGGAGAACTCCATACCTTGACAATCCCAAGTTCTGGTTTGTTGTGAAACTTGATACCCACAAAATCTCTAGCCTTGAAGAGTGTGTAACACGTCAGTGAAATCAGACCCAATTTTCAAACTTGGCTCAGAGGTTCTTCATTTTGAAAAAATTGTGCCAAAATTGAAACCACAAAGTTTAGAAATTTGAGGAACCAAGCTCAAACCCACACCTAGAGAGCCTCCAATGAAAATTGAAATATCAAAACTGGGGCCAGAGGTTCTCTTCAAAAAGAACCCATCAACACTGGGCTGTGTGACCTCTTATGAGTGTGAGTTGGACTAATGACCAAATGCTTTCAGTTTCACATCCATACTACAGATGTCCTAATCTATGCTGTTGGCACTATATATCAGATTGAAAATTGCATTTCCGAGTGACATTGAGAGAAAGAGCTGAAAACATGCCCAGCATGGCCATTTTCACAATTCCCATAATTTGGTCCCATGTGTTTTCAATCATGTTCTCAAGGATTTTGTCATTCCTATATGTGTTTGCTATTTCATAAAGTATTCAAATTTACATTCCTTTTTCTTCCATTGCACTCAAAAATAAATAATTAAACATTGATTCACAAGCTGCAAAAGATTAATGTGCAACATACATGACCCAAAACTCATATTGGTAGTAGAACTCATGATAGTTTTGGGTCATATATGTTGCATATTAATCTTTTATTGGTTAAACTACCCAACAAAAGTCCCATCACAGACAAATCAAAAGTCCTTTGATGACATTGGGCTCTGAATGATGGCCAAATCCTATATATGTGTGTGTGTGTGTGTGTGTGTGTGTGTATCTGCATGCATTTATCAAGAGTCAAGATAGACGAGTTCTTTGGAAATGCCTCATCAGAAAACAAAGAAGATCTAGAATTGTATGTCTTCTGATCTATGAGTTTGAGCACTTGCATTGTTAATGGGAATCATAGTGTTCCAATCCTGCCACCTTATGAAATCAAAGTACTTTCAAGTTGGATATTGCGGATCATAAATGGAATTGGTTAAAATGTTTGAGACAGAGTATTGAAGTGTTGGGTCATTTAGAGACTTCAGAACCAGCACCACGAGTCTCAGATCCCCCATACTGGGATCTCCTAATATGGTTTCAGCAATTGAAACCTTAAGAAAGCTGATAAAATCCTAAATACAATTGGAATAAAGACAAAGGTGACAGCAATTGAATACAAATTTGTATATAACACACTGTAATGGTATTCCACAAAAGTTCAATTTGGGAGAACTTGTAGTGGGATTAATCAGGTGGGGGTCAAAGGGAGAGAGGGTGCAAGTCTAGCTCTTACACAGCAACAGGCTGAGCTTCCCATATCGTCCCAGGGTCATTGCCCTTCTTAGCCTTCAATTCCTTTGAATTCAAATGAATGCTCTTGATGGAATTGCATCTTGTCTGAGACAGGAAAGTGAAGTATATTCAAAAAACCAAATGCAAAAATGAAGTAGGCAAAAGTACATTCTTCCTGTTGCTCCTCATTCAAGTACTATGTTGAACTTTTGTTCTTCATTGGAACTGAAGAAGCTTTAAAAGATTTTGGGCAGCTTCTGTTGAGCACCCATATCTACTACCTCAACCCACCAGCTGAATCTCTTGAACTTGTCCATTCTGGGCTCAAAAGATGGTTCAATCTAACTCACCACGGACACCCAGCTACTGCAGCAGCTTCAGACTATTCAAACACAAAATGTCCACCATTTGGAATCAGGAAACCCATACTTGCACATACATGATCATGAAAAGTTTTCCACCTTGAGCACTAATCACATGACTATTACTTAGAATTGATTTCTTAGCAGCACAGAATGAAGGCCACCCATTTGGGCATTTTGCAAAACAAGGCAAAGATGTTCATTAAGAACACACCGCTGACCTCTTTATTGTCAGCACAAATATGAAAAAAATTTGCATTCTTAACTGACAAAAAGCTGAGAGCTTGAAACTTTCTTAGACAAGAAATTTAGAAAAGTCATGGCAAAGAGCATACAAGAGCTGGACATCATCTGATAATCATGTGACATCTTTCTTCAAAATTATGTACCTGGTGCTCCAAATGATAAAAAAGCAGAAAGTAGCAGCTGTGTAAGCAGGTACAATTGTGGTGGGCGAAGGAGAATCTACCACCACTCTTGAGACTTACCTGCATGGACAAGGCAGCTTTTAGCATAGTGAGAACAATGAGAAGAAGGTGTGTAACAAATTTTCTTTGAGAACAGATTTATAGATGAACCCATTTGTTTTGAGGTTTTTGCATCTGATTTCTTGAGGAAGACTAATTGATCTGCAAAACACTGATTACATTTTACTTGTCTACAAGTTTGAGCAGAGATTACTCCAATAGCAAATGCAGAGCTCGTCCGTCCAATACTTCACCATGAACTACAAATGAGAGATTCAACTATGAGTGTCATAGCAGCAACAGCAGCATGAGCAGCACAGAGGCACCTTGAAAGAGCTTCATGTGTGTGGCTCAATTTGGTTTAGTTCTTTCATGGTTTCAGGTTTGTCCTCCAATTCCATTACTACCCATTTGGCCATCTCAACTCTTATTGAACTGTTCTAGACCAGCATCATCTTTTGGTCTGATATAGAGTTGTTGCCTATAATTTCATTCCCACCCATGTGAGCTTTGTTTGCACGTTCATCTTCATTCAGTTGTGTGTGACTTGATACCACAATCCCTGCTTACAATTCTTTTAATCTTTTTGAATAATGAAGATCTGTAAGTTAATCTCTCAGCTATTGGACAGATTCAAAAGTAGCAACAGGGATTTGGCAAGCTCTAAAAGGTATGGGATATTCTCGAGCACTGATTTGGTGTTCTGTTGCCTCTGAAATTATATGCAAGGTATGAACTTGATGAATTCTGTGCTAATGAAAATGCCAGCAAGCATGCATCAAGGCATCAATGAGGGCTAAGTTCCCCTAAATATGATGGGCAATAAATAGAATAATATCTCAGAAGGAATACTGCAAATCCTGCTTTGGGGATTATATTCTGCATCATCTTGCTTCAGGATTTAATCCTACAGTTTTGGATCAAAACTCCAGAGTTCATGCTTTGCAACCCATCTGTAAGGATGAGCACCAAATGTTTTGCCATGGAATCTGTAAGGTGAACTCCAACCAAGTCATTTGAAGTTCACAGCATAAATTTTTTTGTGAAGTACAACCAAAAACATGTGAAGTTCACGTCACAAATTTTTGTGATCTCGAACTGAAACATATGAAGACATCACAAATTTTTGTGATTTCCAACTGAAACATTTGAAGTTCATGTCATATTTTTTTGTGATCTCCAACTGAGTCATTTGATCTCGCATCACAATTTTTTGCATTATCCACAAGACAGTGGACATGTTGTTGAGTTGTCATGAAGTGCTTTCCAGGGGGGGAATGACACACCCCGCCCCCTTTCTTTTTGGGCTATCAACCACTCTATCCTTCATTTCCACTAATCTTGAGATGGATCAACCTATGCCACCCCCTTTCTTTTTGGGCTATCAACCACTCATCCTTCATCTTCACTAATCTCAAGGTGGATCAACCTGCTCTTAGACGATTTATGACACAACAAGGTTGAACATGTAATGTTTGCTCCAACCCATTCCCTGGGAAGCTGAGTAGTACATCATGGACAATTTATTGACCAGTTACCACCAAGTCATGGGAATTGAGGAAAATTTGTCTCAAGAATGGATAAGGATTTTGCCATGTGAGGCTAGAGATGCAAGGTTAGAAGGTCCACTACCAATACAGACTTTTCCTTGAAATGAATGAGATTTGTGTTTTGTGTGTGTACTGGATAAGGACTAGTGCTGGGTTCTAGGTTCAAAGAAAAGTTCCTCTCTTACTAGGAGAAGAAGTCTCCATCTATTCTGCAGAAATCCCTGGCTCAAGGTAAGGAGAGAAATAATGTCTTGCAAGATGGGGATGAGCCACTTATGTACCTAATATAAATTGCATCAGCGGCGGTGGTGACAGCACCATGCTAATTTGTTTGAGCTAATAATCTTGGCTCAAAAATGGCCAGAGTGAACCAACACCCCACAAATACACCATCCATTTACTCTCACTTGTGAGTTAAACCTGACTACTATCATGTTTGGAAAAATCATTAGTCACAAGAGATTTTGGAATTATATCACCTATAATAAACCTTGTGAGTTCACTGGACAGAAGTTTTATAGAACCAATTTGCTTAGAGTAACCACCCATCTGATGAGGGTACTGTGTGATTAAGAGCTAGACCCAAGTTCTTAACAAAAATATGCTCATTTAATATTAGGAGAAAACTATGGTGAATGAGAAGTTGTGAACTGAGTAAAGTCTTTTAACACTCAACTATGTAAACCTCCTCCTTTACATTGTTCAAGGAAGAAATTGAGTTGGAATTTTTTTCATGCAAACTGTACAGAATGTGTTCACCACTCTAAGCTATTCACACCTTTGAATGGCATACCAAGGTTCATTTGGGTGCATAACTATACATCTGATAGCTATGAGAATCTGGAATGTTGGGTTTAAAATTGCAGAATTTGGCTGTTTTGAGGGAACTGTCCATTCTGCACTTCAAGTGTTGTGGTCTTTGAGTGTTAATTTATAGCAGAATAGGCTCTCAAAATCTCTTAGGCCCCACCCCCCTAAGGTGTCACTAGAAGGCTTTTATGGCTCCCAAGGGGAGTTGCTGTAAAGGCTTATTAGGGTGCAGAATGCACACCTGGGGCACCTCCACTTCGGAAAAAGTTAAATAAGGAAAGGGTTCTTATTGGCAATACAAAAGCACTGCTGTTTCTTTTTTTCTGTTATCTGCCCATTGCCCGATCCATCTTGGATGATGGATGATGCTCAGATACATCTTGGATGGGAAAACGGGCAGCCAGGGGAAAAAGAAGCAGATACTATTTTGTATATGATGCCTGGAATAAGTGCCTTTGTTTATTTTTTAACATCTTTCCCTTCTCTGATAATACATAAGAACCAGTGTTTGTTTTTCAATTTTTTTGATGTTGCATACATTGCAAACATCCCAAAAAGAGGGATTCAGCATGAAAAAGTGGAGATAGGCTTTTTGGAACCTGTTCAAAACATGAAACATTGCCATAAAAAAAAACCCTCAAAATAAAATCCAAGTCAAAATGTGGCTAAAATATTTTGGAAAAAATTGGTGATATTTGTCACAGGGAATATGTGACAAATATCACCAATTTTTTCATTTTTAATTTTCAGAAAAAAGAAAAAGAAAAGGCTGATAAGAATCTGGACCCCTTCCAATAAACTCACCAGCAGGCTTTAGATAATCTAGTTCTCTTTTAAAACACAAATGACTGAAACAAAAAATGATAAGCACCGACATTTTATACAACTTTCAGAATTTCATACACTGCACAGATTTAACAGCTTCCAAACTTCCCAGATCAACATCATGCAGTTGCTGCTAATCTGGACTCTCTTGCATAAAACCGCAAATTTGTTTGCCTACAAATTTAGTGGACCAAGCTTCTTCAAACCCAAGAAATTGAGCTTCCAATCCTAGCAAGAGAAAACGACACAAATTCCAATGTACAAGACAGTTTCATGTCCAATTCCAGGACATGAGGAGGAGGAGGAGGAGGAGGGCTCAGCTCAGCTCGGCAATGGAGTCACTAATAATAATCTTTGCTGACTTGAGAACAAAGTCTCACTTGATCAATTTATATCTTAAGCTCAAAATGGAACTTGGAAGTTGGGACCATGAACTGCTTTGCTTATTATTATTATTATTATTATTTATTAGATCATATATAAACTTGGGAACACTTTGTCCCTAAGGAACCCAAAAATAATAGAAGCAAACATTATTTTATTCGATTCAATTCAATTCGACAGCCAGCAACAAAAAAAACTTTCTGATCATCCAGTTTTCTTGGGATGTAATTATTTACCGGCCTGGAGGCAACCACCCTCAAATTAGGGGAGGCCCTGGGGCACAAGCCTTCTTTCCCTATATATTGTTAATAACAGCTTGAAGTTGAGTGGATGACCAGTTCACTTATGTACGTCATGCTCAACTCGACTTGACGATGTTTTGATTTTTAGCTTTGGCTCCTTGCTAAGCAAACCACCAACAGTATTCGGTTGCACCTAATTTAATCTACTCTTCAACTAAGTTTCCTTGGTTTTATGGCAGTCTTTTAATTGTATGATGAACCAATGTTTTTGTCTATCGGCAATTTTTTAGTTTTTTCAATTTGGTTTTTTCAAACCATGATTTTCACGCATATAATGGTTTTTTTTTGGTGAGAAAGATGGTCTTAATTCACCATATTTTGATTTTTTCTAGAACTGGTTCAATAGGGAATTGAAATCTTCTTAAATTTTCTACTTTCATGTATGGCTAAATCTTCTTGTGAATGATCGTTAGTTTTGGCTACATCAAATAATTGAAAAAGAATCCTAAGTCACATAATAAATTATCAACATCCAAAATTCAAAATTAACTCAATGTTCAGTTGCTGAACATTTGCATATTCGAACTCTATACCATTTTTTCTTGCATTGATTGTCCATGTCCAAAACATTCCATATGTTTTTAAGGCCCAATGGTTTTTCATGTCCAAGGTCCCTCATGCCCATACATGGCTTTATAGCCATGACATAGTTGTACCTTATGTTCATGACAATTTACTCTTACCAAAGCTAAGTTAATATAGTCAATATCTTATATTATATCTCACTAAAAGAAGGCTCCTAATGCCACAATAATAGAAAGCCAACAATACCCTATGTGAAGCTTGTATTTGAACCTTCCACCCAGTTTACAAGTTAATAAGAAAAGCAATTTTTAAAAGACCTACTAGTTATAAATCACAAGATAAGTAAAACAATGCTCCCTAATCTTTCAATCCAAGCACACTTTGAAAATGTATGAATTTGTTAAATGTGAGTGGCTTCATAAGAATATTTACCATTTGCACAGATGTATTCAAATAGACCATGTGAATATCATATTGCTCATCAAAATTTTACAACATGTGGTATTGCACATAAATGTTTGCTTGGTCCTTCAATGAAATTCAAATTAAGTACTAATTCAATAGCACCTTATTATTTTCAAATTTGACCAAAAAAGATTTTGTAATATCTTCTTATGTAAATATGTGTTTAAAAAACCTCCTTCAAAATTGGTCATGTTTTAAAAATATCCCAAAAAATAAGAGTCTTTTCAATGCTTAAAACATTGGTAACAATGTTTAATAAGTGTTTTTCAATAGTCTATCCTTATTAAATTCATTTCAAATTATACCACATGTTTTCATAATATATTCTAAACATTGTCATGAATGACTTACAACATTGTTATATTTTTGACATTAATATAGGAAAAATTAAGCACTAGTTAGAACTATTTTGACTCTTGTTAATGTGATTGCAAATGAGCATGGTTTATGATCTTGCCAATCCTTGTTAACAATAAATTTAAAGAAAATAGACATGCCTTTAATGCAATGATGATTATTGAGCACTTAAAGTTTAATATACAAATTTCAATTAATTTTTGTGAAGTCATGGTGGATCCATGAAATCCAAATAGAAATTGGGTTCAAATTTTCACTTTCAATAGGAAGCAGATTTTAAGGGCAAGGTCATTTCCAACCACATGAACTTTGTTTAGACCAATTTTTTTTTCTTTTCCAACTTTGACCAAAATTATATAAATAGTTATTCAAAATCAATGTTTCAAACTTGAGAAATTCCACTAGATCTTTGGTACTTATCATGGAAGTATATATTTTAATGAAGAAAAAGTTCACAATTTATTTGAACACCATATGTATTGAAAAATTCAACACTGCATTATCCTAGTGCAAGTACACCTACCATCACATTTTGTATCTTGACCTTTAATAGTTCAAGAAAGTGCAATTATCAACTATTGAATGATTTATTGAAATTAAAACCAAATTTCCAACAAACCCATAATGAATACATCCACTTAATATATATAGGTTAACACAACTATAGTTCCTTCACAAAGGTGTAGAAATAAGTGGATCATTAGATGCCATATTAATATTGTTGGTAAGAATTCATGTTAGGCGAAAAAAAGTTGCAACATATTTTTTGGATCTTTCTTGGATCAAGTCAAGTTATTAGTTTGATACAAACCATTTAACAAAACTCAACTCATTGACAACAAATTTCTAATCTTTTTCTTAATAGATTTCTTAACATGCTCATGAACATTCACAACATGGAAGAATCATAAAAACCATGTGATTTCAAATACTTAATCTTTTCAATTGTGAATCATATGTATTTAAATTTCTAATAAGTTCATGTGATAATCACACTATGGTTTCAAGCTTCCTTAGGTGTTGACGTAAATTAAGCAAAAAGATAGATATTGACTTTTTAAAATTGCATATACCATTTAAAAGGTAGTCAAATGCTAATATGTCCAATATTCACTTTGACACAAACATTATACCATATCATCTCCATAAATACTTGGTGAACACAAATGCTAAAGGTGAAAGAGGACATTACTATAATACCTTGGCAATTTCAACACATCTTTATTGATTAATTAATTAATTTTGAAAATTCAACAAATAGAATTTTCTTGAAGATTCAATATTTCCCTTCACGATTTTTTGTTATTCGAAAAGAAAAGATTTTTTTTTTGAAAATAATATAATCAATGTTGAAGTTTTCAAGGTAGTAGGGTAGTCTAAGTATGGCTGAAGATCCATACATGCATTCACATTTCCCAAACCTTGTATAATAAAAATTGTTGAATGGCTTTTCATATTCATCTATGTAATTGTTTTTGAAATTTCATAATGACATTAGATAATTTCAAATATTTTAATTGACTATCTTGGTGTTACAATATTTTAGTAGTAAATGCCATTCAATAGTTATTTGATGAATTACTAATATACATTGATATTGATAAACTTGTCTTGTGACTTCCAACTAATAGGTTTTTTATTAATGGCTTTCCTTGTTAACTTGTAAACTTGGTATCAAATAAGGCTTGTTGGTTTTATGTTGTTATGATAATAAAGATCAATCAAAAGTAGATTTCAAAATAAATGAAAATTGTGTTTATTGCTATGTTAACACAAAATATTCAATTCAATATGTATATATGCATTTGGAGCTTGTCATTTGCATGTTCAACTAGAAGTTTTTCACTTTGTAGAACTTTCCTTTTGGAGCAGTTATTCAAAATTGGAAGGACAACAAAATTCAATGTGATGCATAAAGTTGAGGCTTCAGCTGCTACTAACTTGCAAGCTATTCTTTCCTTTGTATCCTTCTTAATACCCTTTTTTTTTTTAGTTTTTAAGACTTGTTTGACATTTGGATAACAGACAGTAATAGGGACATTGGGTGTTGTTAAAATGATTTGGAATCTTAATCCAGCTTGCAAGCAGCAACAACCAACTGGTTATATTTTAATTGGAAAAGTGAAGGTATTGCCCTTTGTTTCCACGATCTATAGTTTTTTGGAATCTACATCCAACCACTTTCGTTGGATTTACAAGGATTTTTCTTTGCATTCTATATAATTATCAGCTAATGAGTTTGTTTTTGCAGTCTAGGCTTTATGCTGCAGTGGGCAGGGCCTTTTCTGGTTGGGGTTCAATCCCCCCCTATGGCATATGGCAATGAATTATATTTAAAATAACACTCATTAACCCCAACAAAAAAAAAAAAACCAAATTGAAGATGATGAAATGTAGCTGCAAATTTGACTCAGAATAACTCCCAGTAGCAAATCAGAATGATCATTTTATTTCCTTTGTCTTATAAAAACTACACATTTTCCCACCATGTAGGTGGACATATAGACCGTCATTGTGTCCATGTGGCAATTCAAGCTTCAGACTGCCATGTAGCAAAACTTGCTAAAACTGAAAACTGAAAGAAAAAAACACTGGTTTGGACTGTGGAGGCTTTACAGAGCTTGAAGCATTAATACGTTTTGGTTTCTTCCGAGTTCAGATCCGGACCTATTGGGATATTCTTTCATGCATTAAGTGGCTGTATTAAATCTTCTTACCTTCCAATTCCTAGGGTATTGAATGCACCCACCTGCATAGTTATAGTTAGCTATTTTGTAGATAGAGAGATACCCAGAGGTTTAATTTGTAAAAGGCATTCCCTGAACTGACCAAGTTACATGCATGCATGCAAGTGTTGAGATCTTTTCCTTAGAATGAAACACATGAGAATGCTAAGGAAACAACTGTAATTGCCTCTCAGCACAAACATGCATGCATGTAACTTTTTTGTTTGTGGAAAAATTGGACTGGGTTTATTAGTGTTGAGATTACTCAAACACGGAACCAGAAGAAAATCACAAGAAAAACCTTGAAGTACTAGTTTAGCTGCTGTTAGGTCTTATACCATACAACAGAATTGACACCTTCTCCCTCATATTCAGGGAGAATAAGACAGCAAAAGCTTTTAATTCACTGCAAGAAAGGGATGAAAGTTGACAAGAATTCCTCTTTGTATTGGGGCCACACACAATCCTTTTTTGGCTTCTCCTTGAAAACAATTAATTAGTCAAGATAGCTATGCACCAGTTGTATAGTATGTTATTGATTTAAGATGGGTCCTCTCTGGCAACAACTGAACACTTTATTTTTGCGGGGGGCGGGGGGAGGGCAGATAAGAGCCTAGAGGACCAGAGGAAGAGATGCGAAAAGGAGAAAAGTCTCAAATCAAGCCCACTTTTTTGGTACAACATGAAGAGCACAAAAGAAAGCTCGACATCAACCACCACCACCGACAACATCACCACAAACAAACAAGAACTAATCTGGCCTTTTCCAAGTCTTTTTGGATAGCCATTTCATTCATGATCATGTTCCTTCAATCACTGCATACTTTTAGAACTAGCACCCTCAACAAAATGATGACACCTAGCATCCAAAAGCATGGGTTCCACTTTCCCCTATTTTAATAAAGGATTGTGTGTGGTTGCCTTGGATCCATCCACACCGTCCTAAACACACACACACACATACAACACAACTCCCCCAACCACAAAACACATAACCTTTTAGCTTTATTAGGAAAGCTTGTCCAGTTTGCTACTTTTCATGATATTCCTTAAGTTCAGGTTTTGGTTTAGTGTGCACATTGTGTAGGGTAAGGCCCCCAGGCATATCTGAAATTAAGGGCATAGGACAAAGGATCAGCTGAGTCTGGCTCCCCATTTTGGGAATGTTTTCTACCCCCCACCACCTTGGGGTTAAGCATTCATAGTAAAGTAAAGTACAAGACAAATATAGTCATGAACCTACACATATGTAAATCATAAGGCATGGCTGTGGGGTTCTGAACACCTACTCCCTAAGAGTGAGAGGGATGTTATGTAAAGGCCCTTAACAAAGTAGAGCAACGACTTCAAGTTTATCTTCACAAGGGTTTGGATTAGTATGAAAGGTATTTCATTAATTTTTAAGTTTGTGAAGCAAATGGCCTCTCATTCAAAATTATGTGGCTTTGGCTGTGTTAAGGGCCACTTTAGACAAAAGATTCAGGGATCAAAAGCCTTGAAACAAATTGAACCTTGAATTCAAACCTTCTTCACATTGAAAAAACATTTTTTTAAAAGGTACAATGAGTACTTCTTGCAACCACCTTGTGAGGATCCATGGAACCAGCCATGTCAACTCTAAAATTGATTAAAAAAAAATGGAGGATTTGGGTGTGTTCTCAACAATGTCCACAATTTATAGAATGTCTTTCATTCTCACAAAATTTGAGTGTAAAAATAATAATGAAAGAAAGCAAAAAAACAAAGAAATGAAAAACCTTGAACCCTAGATTACACTTTGGTTCTCCAAACCCTAAGCTCTCCTTTAAGCCTTTTTTTTTTGTCCAGACCAATTAGTTTTCCCTCCAAAATGATGGCATGGAGGCTGAATCACAATTTGACGAGACACTAGTCCTTCTATGCCATTACACACTTGTTCAGTTGCTTATTACAACAATTTGATGAAGCATGCTTGGTTTCATTGATCAAGCTAATGTTATTGCTTATTTTCCAATACTCTCATATCTATACATAATTTTAAGCCATCACCAAACAAAAACATGATTTTTTTCCTAAATACCTATAATAACTTTGAATACATTTACAAATCCTTGCAACTTGTGATAGAAGAAAATAGTTCCACAATCTTTTTCCTTTTCAAGCTCATGTGCTAAAACTACATCTATGGAAGTTCCAACAAAATTCCAAAAGCATAAGGCCAACATATGCCTTAAGTGTTACCAAAACTAGGATTGACATGAATAACTTTTGGTCATCTCATCGTGATCTCCATCCTTAATTTGACAATGTAAATTAATTTTCAGTTTTCATTCACCACCTTATTTCTTAGACCTTTCGTAACAATTTTTTTTTCAAATATTGATTTCATGAAAGTGTTGAATATTTGCTTGAAAAACATATTTTACATTGAAAGAACATCTTTGCTCAAGTTTTTCTTAAATTTTTTTCAGAATATAGTAAATTTTGCCACCAAAAAATCAATGTTTTGCAAAAAAATTTGTCATTTGTGCATCATGGGTCACTAAGATCTAGATCATGGGTTGTGTGTTCACATTCCTAGTACTTGCACTTGTGATATGTAGTTTTTTTATTTAACTTAGCAATTCATTATGCCTTTCTTTCCTTTACACCTTTGCAATATGCTCTTTCCTTTTCTTGTACCCATCTTCCCTCTTACATTGTTGGTGAAGAATGTTTGATCAATAGCATCCTCAAAGAACCTTCCTCAATATTTTCATGGCTTCTTTTTTTTAACAACCTTGCTAGAGGCTATTAAAAGTTTTCTCTAATGCATGAACACTATCACATGTGTTAAGCATGTTTCCATAACTAGGAGGAAATGTATATATTATTTTTGCCATAACCATCAACAAAATCATTTTCTTTCTTAAATTGTTTAACTTTGTAACTGTAAGTTTTATTTTATTCATGTAGCTTGCAATGCTATCATTTTTTTATATTCTAAAATGGTATAATTTGCTTTGCAGAACATGTACATTCATTGTCAACAACATTTGTGTCATGTATAATAATCATTTTAACTCACATTTGCAAAAAAATTGTGTATTTAACAAGTTGTTGCTAGTTGTTTGTGACAATAACATCTTTAATATACATGTACACATTAACATCATATCATCCCATTCATCTTTGTTTATTTCAACATTTTCTTTGTTTGCTTTGTTGATTATCTACTAAAACTTCTTGTATTTCAATATAATCATAATTTAAAATGTTTTGAGTGAAAATATTTTAATCTAAAAAATTTGGGTGTAAGTATTGTGAATAGAAATTACCTTGTCAAGGTCTTGTCAACGTTGGATGCAAATAGATTGAAAGTAACAACAAAACCCCATCATAAAATAATTATACATTGAATATTTTCATTTGAATAACCAAATACAAGATAATTTTTCATTATTATGCATTGAATTTCAATTTTCAACTTACATTAGTAAGAAAATTATTTACATATTTGAAATGTAAGTAACTTTGAAATTTATGTTTTGTAAATATGTATGAATTAGTAGGTTTGAAAAAATAGACAATACAACATATTTTTTATGGGGACTCCATGAATATAATTGAATCTTTATATTTTAATCTATATTTTTTTTTCATGAAGGTCAACATAAAAAAGCAACATTCATTTTCAATATAACCAATTACTTGCACAACAACAAGTTCAACCAACTTTATATACTCTAGGAGTTTATTTTCCAAAATTCGAGAGGAAGTAAGGGTTCTCCACAACTTAGTGATTGGGTTGACATCAAAAGGTTTATGCATTGCCAACTTAACATTATTTGTCATGCTAAGCATAAACAAAAATCTTTGAAAGTCAAAAGTAGTAATTGAAAACAAGCCAGGAACCTATACCTTATCATGTCCTACATTTTTAAGCTAATAAATGGCTACCTTGATGATTGTCAAATGAGCATTGAACCTTTTTTCAAGTTTTAATTGCAACTAGTATTATGGGTAAACAATACCCAATGCATCCATAAAATCTTGAATAAGGGATTGGCGTTATAATTCAACAATAAATTGAGTGGCTGTTTTTTAACATTATTGTTTACATATGCAATGTCTCCATATATCTCCTTTGAAACAAAAATTGATGCCCTAATTAGATCTAAAGATGTTGCCCACATGTGTTGCTAGCAAACTCAAAAGCTAGATGATCAATTTTGGTGTTCAAATCTATAATCCAATGGAGACTAATGCTTTCATGAGTAATGTTGATCAAGGTAATGGAATTCTTGAACCCATTATTTTCAAAAGAGGACTGCTTATCACAAAAGATGTAGTACACTTCACCTTCACTAATGATATGAAATCATAGACTAAAACATCCCTCAATTGTGCAAACTTAATCAAGGAATGTACCACTTTTAACATCAACATCACCACATTCAAGCCCAACAAAGTTTCCACATCAATCAACAAAGACAAAATAGATTTGGTAGAAGGTATTGTGGGTGCATCCCATGCCTTTTTCATGATAAAAATGGCGTATTAAGACAAGACATGCTTGATTGGATTGATCATAGAGATCCATCTTGTCTTAATGTTTCACAAAATTTTGTTGTTGTTAATTTCCACAATTTTTACCAATTTGGTAAACCCCAAATTCCTTTTGGAGCTATGATTGAAATAACCATACAAGCATTGCAACAAATTTTCAATGCGAGAAACCAAAGGTAAGTTTGAGAGGGTTATTGCAAAATTGGTTCAATGTGCCATATAATGCACATCGACAACAAATGGAACATACTACCATTGGATTTGGAATGTCACTCCTAATTTAAGGCCTTGAAAGGTACATCGAAACACACCAACTGTGAGATTAAATCTTCCTACTTCAAACTCCTTATGTCATCAAAAAATCCATGATTTGTAAAATCAAGCTTTTAACATTAAATTCAAAAAACACTTCCTACACATTCAATAGTAATGGTATCCGACACCAATCCTACACAATGTAGCCATGCACATTTTGCATTATCCATGGTTGTGACCTCATCATAGGTAATAGAAATAAAGTTGGAATTTTGAACAACAAGCCTAATAGCTTTCAGAACTTAATTTTGTATGTGTTTTGCAATTCCCCGACCAACCCCATCATACTAGTGTTCCTTGGGATTATATTGAAGTTTCAGAAACTTAAGCAAGGGTTGGAAATCCTCATAATTAGTCATTGGATTACTTTTATTCAACAAGTTGAAAAACAATTGCAAATTGAACAAGTTTATATTTGTCCTCCATTGTTTGACCACTATTCAACTCTTGAAAGATAGTGGTTGTAGAAAACTGAGCATAAGGAATTTCATTTTTAACATGCATACATTTTGGATCCATGATCCACTTACCATTAGAACCCTTCTTCTTATTTACATGTTTTTCAATAAAGTCCCATTGAACAACCAAATTTTTTCCTTCCATTTAATTATAGTACCAAATGACATCTCATAGCAAAAACCAACCCAACCTCATTAAAAATGGGCTCTACCCATGGCATTTTCATAACCCAAATCTATTGAATTTTGTGGTTAACATTAGCAACAACATTTTTTGGTACACATCCATCATCAACATTATGACAACAATTTCAAACATGGCATCTAGACCTACAACAAATATTTTAGGTGAAGAAAGATGCAATTCAAGAGCATGAGGAAAGTTTATTTACTCTCCAATGTTGATGGATTCAAGTACATTACAAGAAACTAGGTTGGCAGTGGGCGGTATGAGATTCTCTATGGGGATTTGAGCACCAAAGAAATATTTAAACTTGAAATTGTTGAAATGTAGCATTGGAGGAGCCATGTTTGAAAGGACACCAGCAAATTCACAAACTAAGACAACAAAACCCTAATTCAAACATTGGTAAGGACCATAATTCCTACTTAGAATTTTTGTAAATATTATGACTAGTGTCGCAACCCTACTTTGGCCAAGTGTGGGGGTGAAGCCCAACATTTGGAAAAAGTGAGGATTTGGAGTCCTCCGAAACTCCCGAATGTTCAGAGTTCGACAGCAAGGCCCAAAACACCTCGCATTGGGGTGTTCTTGGTGTCATTGGAAAGGTCTTGAAGCGTAAATATCGAAAATGGCCTCGCATTGGCCATTTGGACATCTATCGCCCAAGTTATGGGCAAAAGAAGGGTCGTGACTCTCGACCACTAAAAGTTGGGAATCGACCTCTTCCCGACCTCCGAATTGAGAGTGCGATACATCTTTGGAAAGATGACGACGAGGGCTACAAGTTTGGTTTAGACCCCGTCGCAATCAGATTTTGCAATCGGGAGTTATGAGCTCCCAAAGTCCCGGGACTCCATTCGGGACAATTTCGGGACAATTTCGGGACTCCAACTTGGGAGTCCCGGGAAAAAGAGCCATTTGGATGTAGTCCCCGAAACGTGGCGCAGAGAATACTATATGGGGGAAGGTGGTGGCTTCCCCCGAGTCCGGGCCGTGGTGTGTCTTGTGGTCCAAAGTGCCCGTGGCTTGTCCCAACACCCAAGGGTGTCCCGGAATGTGAACTAACCACGTGGGTGGTTTGTTTTGATGCAGATTCATGCTTGATCAACTAATACCTCTTCCTAGTCTAATCCCTAGGCTCCCAACTCAACCCTCTACCGCTTTCTAGAGTTGGAAGCCGGGAGCGTGCCTCTTAGTCTCAACTTCCGCAACTTGACTTTGTGAAACCCTCCAGTTGGTTTCACCCGTGATTTGGGAGCGCGTCAACTAGTGCACGATGATGGCATAGTGAAAAAAACCTATTACACAAATCTAAATATTTGTGACAATAGGCAAAAACCCAAAATCACTTGCATCGAAATCCAAATACCTATGCAAATCACAATGAACCAAAACTCAAAATCACTTGCATCAAATGAATGTTACAACTAACACTCACAACATACACATTGCACACAATGCACATTGCACACATAGTCGCAATGTAAAACCTCAACAAACACACATCAAAGACATCAAGAAGAAAAAAATCATTTGAACACAAGTTACAAGAAATGAAATGAAAAACACAAATTCACTTTACCTTTAAAAGTTTAGGAGCTTCTTGAATGTGCAAGGGTTTGGTTGCAAGTTGAAAGTTTTGAGTTCATTGCTCTAGCCTGCAACTCTGAAAACACAATGACTTCAATCCACTATTGGTTGTAGCATTGTTAGTTACCAACTCACTACTCAATGGTTCATTATTGAATCCAAACAACAAAGTTTCAAAATGAACTACTTTCACTAATGAAAGCAAATGGAAATGCCAAGTTGCTGAATTTCAACGTTCTTTCACATTGAAAGCTTCAAGATCCAAAATGCATAGTGTTAATAGTTAGCAGTTACAAGAGTCTTGGCATGGCAAAACGAGATTTCAATTTGGTGTTAAGGTTGTGAAATCGATGGATTACAAGCCTAAGGTCCAATGATCCCTGTTGATCCTAGGTGAGGGTTGCATGAATTGTCACTTTCTCAAGGGGCAAGAGGACAACATGTGGCCTGTTGTTGTCTTCATCATTATGATACTATAAAAACCTAGGGGGTCCTTTTGTGAAATGGGGGAGGGAAAAAATAAATCCCTTTGTAAGAAGGGGGAAAGAAAATAAAATTATGCCTTTGTGGGATTCATCAATTCACATTTTGCTCCAAAAAAAAACACTGGTCCAAACATGTGTGAAGTTAGTAGCCAATACTTGGCCCTAATCATAAGTGTTCCAATCTGCAAGTAGTTTGGTCCACCCATTTAAATATAAACTCACAAACTTTCTTCACACAATCTTGTATTTTGATGTTGGAGGTCTGGAGTTTGCACTTGATTATTAGTATAGGAACTTTCATCATGCAACAAATAAATCACTCCCCACTACTCTACCCCACATCCGCTCCCCCAAGGCTTTTCTGTACCGTATGCCCTAGGATGCTTTTAGGAGTTCATTTGGAGATGATAGAAAAGAAGATGGAAAAGTGGAACCAACAAAAGAGAGCACGCCATGACTACACCAGGCTTGGAGATGATGAGATAGAAAGAACAAAAAGTGTAGCACGAAAGTGGAACAGTAGTACAACAGATGAGCCTTTTTTTAAACTGGTGAAGTTTCACCAAAAAGTGAAAAATTGAAGTGATTTTTGTGGGTTTCAAATAGTCATAATGCACTAAAAGAATAGTATAAATATAAGGGTTTGAGTAACTAGCCCAAAATATAAAAGGATGATTGATTTTTTTTACTTTCATGTCTAGAATGTAGCTGGATTTGACTAAATGTTCTTATGGATGATTGCCGCTGAATTAGCTCCATCACAAAAAAATTCCCCCAAAAGAAGACACTGCAGCAGATAGAGAAGAAGCATGAGCAAGATGATCATAATGCAGCATAACAGGATCATTACACATGGTTATTGAATGGATCAGGGACAGCATGATGATCATCCTTTTTGTTCTGTTTTTTCGGTTTGCAATGCGCCATTTTGATTGCCCCATCACACAACTAAAACTTGGGAGGCTCCCCCAAAATAGCAGTTTCTATGTGTGGATGGATTGCCTCCCATTTGGCTCAACTATATAGGTGAAAAGGGGAAAAAAATTTAGGCCAAGGATATAGGATCGTGAGGTGCTATTGGGAACACCCTTGGAGAACATCATGAGAAACATGATGGGAACAAAAAAAAAATTAATTCCATCCTCACAACCCCTACCCCTTCCCAAAGGAAAAAAGAAACCTCTTGAGTGTATGCTCCATCATCTCAATGGCTATGTGCATATTCTATTCTTAAACATGGTTGCCACCATTTTTTTGCCTCAACTAATACCCTTCGTACGAAGCGCACGGTAGCTATTCTGTTGGAAATAGGATTAGGGTAACCAGGCTCTGCTGTGAACACTTGGTGAACCAGAGGTCTCTCATGAGTGCTCCTTTGTTAGACATTGAAATCTTACATAGAAAGCAAATGGAACTTTCTTTGCTCAACAAATTATTATTAATGGTACCTCTCTAAACTTTGGAAATTTTACACAAACTTCCCAAACCTGCAAATGCCGTTAAACACCCCCATTGAACTTCGTGGGATGTTAGAAAAAGGCATGTAACACCTGGAGCAGTTCTGCTACAAGGTTTTGACTAAAAACTTGAAAATTCAAAAATGAATAAAAACTGGATGTAAATATTTCAAACATGAAGGAAATATGCTACTAATAACAACTAGATCCTACTTCATTATGGGGATGAGTTTGAATCTTTTTAGGATCTTAAAAAAGATGATAAACATTAGAACATGAACTGTGTGATTCAAAACATGAACGAAGCAAGGCACAAAACCGGGAAGTTCAATGGGAGAGTATAACACCTCTGCCACCACCAATTGAGGTTTATTCCTTTATTCCCCCTCACATTTATCTATGAAGGAAGGTAGTTTGTTTGTTTTGTTTTGTACTTATGAGATCCACTGAACTGGGTGCTTCAAATTGCGTTTTTGGTCTCTTTGGAAAGCTCTTGAGCACGAGGGGTGCATCAGCTTGGTTCCACGACATTTGGACTTGCGGTGCAAAAGTTCTTGAATATTGAATGATTTCTTCACTGAAAATTAAATTAAATCTTATCTAAATTTTTTGGAGGAATTGGAATGTGCATTTGGTGTTGTTGGAAAGATCTTGATGAGCAGGATTTAGTGGAATTTATGTGGTAAGTTTTGGATTCAGAATGTGGCAGATATTGATTTAAAAGTGCTATCTGCCACTGAAAACTCAAATAAATTCCCAAAAACCAGGTATTGGAAGGAAAAATCAGTTGAGGAGGGGGTAACACTTGGGCCAATGGCCACACTAGTAGTTTGATTAAATCTGCATTCAGTTCACAACTAGTTTGAGTTCTCAAGACAAGGTTAATACATAATCCCACCCCATAACTTTCCATATGAACTTGGGCATGCCAAATTGGTGTAAATCAGGTACCAAGGTACTACCTACAAACTAACAGCAATTTAAAGCAACCTACCTACCCATTCCTGGAAATTGGGTCCCAATTGTTTCTTTCTGCAAAAGCAAGCAATTTAAACAAGAAAAGCTTCCAAACATTCCGGGAATGATACAACAAACTACAAACTCACCTCCTGAAGAAAAGTAGGAAATTGTCCATAAACCCAATCCTTAATGAAAACAGTACTATTATCCCTTGAAGAAGCATGGTCCAACTTTCAACAGACTGACCAACAATGGCTATGTACACACTATATCCGCCTCTTCCCCTTGCCAGAGTTTAATTCAGAAGATTCTGGCTTATTTGGAGTGCAGCTTTTACCTAGGATTCTCTTCCTTTTACAACCCAAAATGACACCCACTACTCAATGCTATGCTTATATGGGAAATGGCATCTACCAGAATGAGAGATTTTTCATTGTTTTTTGTGGTGAATTTTTGCTATTTTGAAATATTTATTTTGAGATGAAATTGAAAAACTTTACTTCAGTGTCTGAATAGTGAGTTCTTTCAGCAAAAACTCAGCAATTTTTGACAAATTTTACAAGAAGAAAACACTGAACTAGATACAGACACACTTCAAACTCAAATGAAAGTTTGAAAACTTTGTAGGTAAGGTGAAACAACCACAACCAGCACACCATCCATTGGAGGCCTCTTACGATTTAGTTGTGGATGAACCCCGTCCAAGTTTATGTTAGGGTTTCAACTTGTGAGCTTGAAAATGAAATAGGATTTTTTTCATATGCCTACCAACGGGTAGGGGAAAGGAGTAAGGTAATTATTAAAAAATGAGGTTGTTAAGTTGGGAAATGATGAAGTAGTTATGAGTTGTTTTTAGAATTGTCTTGGAATTGTCCAAGGACGACCATACAATAGATTTTATGAACCTATGAAAGATTATGCAAAATCACCCATATACCAACTCTTCAAATTTTGTCATTAGAATGAACCAAACTTCCCAAATCAAACCTTAAATAATGTCATGTATGTTAAGATCAACCAACACCACCATCGTCAACATCATCATGGATGAATTTTATTCATTTTTGGTTCACAATGGATGGAGTTCATCCATCACCAACTTGTAATTTATTCTTAGTTGATTTATACTTGACTCATAATTGATTCACAATTCATTAATAATTCATCTGGTATTCATTCACAATTCACTCTTAATTCGATCATAGTTCACTCTTAGTTCATTTTTAGCTTATTCCTAGTTCTTTCATAATTCACTCATAGTTCATTTATAGTTTAAAAAGTTATTAAAAACTTTGTTTAAATGGTCGGCAAATGGAAACATGCATGCAAACTTCTTTGAACTAGGTTCCCAAAGGGATATAATCATTACCTTCATTACTTTTAGTTTATTCAACACCAACTTCAGGTATGGGTTTACACCATAGCCTTATTCACTTCATTTCATGTTCATTGTTTCATATGGAAGTCTCCATGCAAACTTCTTTAAATTACGTCCCCAAAGGGGTGTAATCATTACTTTTAGTTTATTCAACACTAATTTTAGGTATGGGTTTACACCATAGCCTTATTGGATTCATGGGTGTATGCATTCTAAGGTGGTTGACTTTTTGAAAAAACAAAAGTCCACAAAAGTCCATTTTACAATGTTAAAATTTTGAAAATTTCTAGTACCATGGATGCAATGGTAATAAAGTTGATGTATCAAGAGCAATAAAATCCACATTAATAGGAGCCCACCTACATATTCCAAATATATACACCTTTAGAAAAAAATTGAAATTTGAAAAGACCCAATTATGTTAGGGACTTATGGAAATATCGCTCAATTTTGACCATTCAAAAATCCCTAATTAATTTTATTATGATTTTTGAGGGAAGACTTTCACATGAAAGTGTATTATTAGATGTTACACATATATTGAATCCCTATAAATAATTTGGAATGGAATTCAATATTAACCTTTTTTATTTTCTACCATTCCAATCTATCGACCAAAACATATTTTTGTACTTCAAAAGTTTGTTGTGAAAAGTGGGTGTACTTTTATTGAAAAATAATTACATAATTATTTTCATAATCAAGATGTTAATTTATAATCAATTTCAAATTCTCAATTTGATAAGTTTTAATATTTGTTATAGGTGTCCAAAGAAAGGGCATTCTATAAAAATGGGCACCATAACTTAAAAAGAAAGCCACCTGAGTGTGCATTCACCCTCATGTCATGTTCATTGTTTCATATATATACATGTTTAAAAATTACACTTGTGTCTTGCATACTTTATGTTTTTATATTTGGTTTTCATGTTTTGTGTTTCGAATTAGATTCAAGCTTACTTTTGCCATTTGTTTTGGTATTCATTTATTTTGGAAAACCATTTTTCTAAATTAATGTGTTCATGAAAAATTTATCAACCCCAATTAAGCCTACATTTATTATGGTCATCAACAGTAGCCATCTAATTTTGAAATCAATTAAAAGTTGAGTTCACTTGGAGTTGCATGTGGATTACTACTTTTCTTCAAAGTGTACTAGTTTTTCAACAAGTTATGGATTACCCACTTCTTGGAGTAATGATCAAAGTTGTGGATTACCTTCCTATTGTCAATGTTACACTTGATATGTTTTTGTAGCTATGTGTTAAACCTAGGGTTAGTTTTATTTAACCCAAACGTTAGTTTAATTAAAAGGGCAACTTGGTATTTATGCTTTTATTGATAGTAATTTTCATTACTATCTCCCTTGGAAGGTGATGCCCATTAGTTAGTTAGTATTTAGGTTGGTAGGTGAAAAGTCAATCAAAACCTTTTAGAAGTTAAGGTTGCTTAATCATTTATCTAAATGGTAGGAAGAATTCTATGAAAGGACATTTGTCCTAGCTAGATTAATGGAAGTTTTTTAATACCCTTTGGGGCATTGGTAGTTAGGGGACTAGTGACCCTTGGGGAGGGGTGAACAAGGTGATCCTTAACCTCCAATGTGGGGGATCCTTTTTTGGTTTTCTTCATAGTCCCTTAGGGGGACCATTTTTGTTTATGTTTTTTTTTAAAAAAAATTCTACTTCTCTATTCCCCTCCTTCCCTTTTTTTTCTTTTTTTTTTATCCTAATGACTCTCTTCCCTTCTTTAGTGGCAAACTTTCTAGTCAACCCACCTTGTCTTCTTTTTCCTCTTCCTTTTTCCTTTCGTTGGCCTACATTATTTTTTAGGTTTTTATTTTTTATTTTGTGTTGATGGAGAATATAATGCAAATATTTTTTGGGACTCCCTTGTTTGATTTGTTTTATCTTTTAATTTATGATAAGATGGTAGATTCATGATATAGATGGTAGGAACATAGGACAAAAGGTAGGACACTTGGATAGACAATAGGAAAGCACAAGGAAAGTAATATACCTTCTAAGATACTATGTTTTGAAATGTTTTACCTTCTAGAAAAAAAGGTACCTTCTATTGCCCTATGGTGCCAGTTCTACTACAAGGTAGAATTACCATCCCTTCATTCCTATACATTTTCTTTCTTTTGGTTGTCATTTTATCCTCATACCAAGTTGTTGTTTTTTTTAGATATTACCAAGAGGTAATAATAATGGTAAGGTGGAAAACCATCTAGTTGATGATTTCACTTCATATAAAATTTTGTTATTCTTGTGTGAGTAACTGTAGTAACGTAAGTTAGGAGGTCAACTAGGTGTTTAGGAATTATTGAACTTCCTTGCACCAATATAACTATCACCTTGGAGATAATTATCGAGGCTTGACAAGGGGCATATTTACACTATGTCTATTTCAAGAAAAATAAAAAACATTTGTGGAAGAGGTACTCATTATTCTTAGGCATATGTAACAAGAAAATTGAACACTTTGTGAATCTATTACAAAACTACAAAATAGTTAAACTTTGACACAAGTGGGGTGTGTTTTCACAACAAAACCTTAAGCAAAGGACTCACAAATAAGTCTCCTAAACAAGTTTGATGGAACATGCTCAAAGTTTTGAAGCTTTGCAAATCAAATGTGTTTGGTCATTCAACTTCATCTTCATTGCTACCCAAATGACCCAAGCCCAAGTCAGATTCATCAACACATTGCTATTGGGAATAGTTTTAATGCGATTTGTGTTTTTATTAAAATGCCAATTTCCATTTATAAACGACTTTGAAACATTTGTTGAATAATTCAATCCCACTTTTATAAATCAAGATAAAAAACATAGGGGTAAAACAAGTTATGGTAACCCTTTCATATAGTCACATGGTCACCATGTAAATGTTAAATTTTTTTAAAATTAAACATTTTTTTGGATATTATGGTAAAGCATAACCCAGGAAATAAAATATTAAAAAATAATTCTATGTATATCATGGTAAAATAGAATATAAATTTGTATGAAGAATTATACCTATGATTATGCATTAAAAATGAAAATATTCTACAACAAATTTGAAATGATTTTTAACATTTATGAAGTTTGTTGTATTTATTTCACATGTGATTCCAATTACTTTGAACCATGTTCGTGAACCATGTGAAGAATTTGATAATTTTGATCTCACAAATGGGGTTTTTTCATGATGTTGACTATAAGTATGTGGTAAATTGAAAATTTGAGAAACAATCATTTTGAAATGGAAGGTGATAACCATTATGAATCGGGCCAATGCATAAAATTCATTTTAAACATCTATTTTGATGATTAATGAAACCAATCACCTAATGCAATGTGAAATGAAAAATGAGTCATGTTATATTATGTAATAAATGCATAAATGTATAAATGTATTCATGGTTCTTTGAATTTAAATGAGAAAAATGATTTTTTTTAATTTTAAAAGATAACATCAACTTTGTGAAAATCATAAACCTATGACTCAAACACCAAAGTTAAACTTAAAACTAAATGCATCACATTGTGGGAAGTGCATACAAGAATGTTAAACTTTAAAAGGCCTAAAAGGAGGTCACCATAGTTTTTTTTTACATGCACATCGATAAGCCAATTGTAATCACTTTGCCAAAGGTCATGCCCAACCATTATATATGCACCTAAATTCAAATTATTAGCATGTGCAACATCTCATGGGATGAATCTACACTCATGAGGCAATTTTAATTTAGATTACATAACAACATGAATGACTTATTACTTACCATGGAAAATCTTATAACATTCATCTAGGCCATTGCACAAGTTATTTGATGTGATAATAAACACATTCTTCAAACATTGTTACAAAAAGTGTCGAGAGTTGTTGCCAATACAAAGGAATTTCACACCCTCCATGCCATCCCAATTAGTGGTGTCGACACCAAAAAACCACCCCATGCAAATTGATAGGACTTAATTCAAACCATTGACATGACAAGAAAAAAAACATCCATGTGCAAACAAATGTTGCTTGTATTGTGGAGAATTAGTTCACATAATTGGCAATTGTCCAAAGAAGCAAGGTTAACACTCAACATGTGCCATTTCCTTCACCACCTTGTACTTTAAAGAATTTAGAAAATGAGAATGTTCAATTTCAATAAGGATTGTAAGATTGAACCTCAATGCATATCATATCTTCAAAATGGCCCCATCTTATATTCAAACCCAACACTTTGTTTCCTACTACCAATCGTGATCAAATGTAACAAATCCACAACAATGAAGACTCAAACATTATTCAATTTTAATGCATCTATGTGTTTCATTAACAAGGAGTTGGTACAACATAAGTTTTCCTTGGTGAAGAAGGTCACATTAGTAATAGTTGAAATCATTTACAATCAAAGTCCCTCTTTAAAACTTGTGACACATGGAAACGAAAGTGTTGAAAATTACCATTGAATTACACTATAACAAAATTGTTTTCAATGTCATTTCTTCCTTAGGTTTCTTCATGTGAAGGGATTCCATTCAAGACTTTTTTCAAAGACTTTTAAAAGAACTTTTAATAGTCATGTTGAACTTTGGTGCATAGAATTAAAGCCACATGGTAAATGTTTTTTTTATAATTTAATTATAACAAATAATGTTGATTCAATAAATTCCAAGAAACAAATTAAATTGCAAAAAATGGAATCCTTTTGGAGTTTTTTTTTGGTTGTGAAAACACCCTTCAACAAACCATGTCATCATTGCGTTATCTTAGTTCACCTTGAATAATTCAAAAATGGGTTGACATATGAGAAAATTTCATTTCAAGGCACTGAAAGAAGAAACATTCAAATGCAAGGCCCCTCACATAAACATGTTTCCTGAAGACCATGATTATCACCTAGGTGTGCTTAAAGATGATCCAATGAGAGGTTGAAGCATGTAGAACTTCAAGTAGGATAAAAGTTTTAGTGGTATGCAAGGATCCAAACATTCAAGGCCTTCATTTATGGGAGCAAAAGCTTTTCATGCAAGTTGCAAAGAAAGGAGATGCATTCTTGATATATGTTTGTATGGCATAGGATCCTAGGATAAAACAACATGAGATCATGTTTCAATACAAACATTATAAAAATGTTTTTGAAAAAAAATGCTTACAAATTATTTAAACACTAGCCATATGATTGTGCAATTGACCTTAAAGAAGGTGCACAACCCCCATTTGGACATGTCTTCAACTTTCACAAGATGAATGTGCTTCACTTCAAGAATATATTAATGAAAATCTTGAGAAAAGGTTCATTTGAAATTTTTAGCTAGTTCCTTGATCTTGTTTATCAAGAGGAAGGATGGGTCTTTATGAATGTTTGTCAATTATTGTCGGTTGAATTGAAATTGGATTTCATGCCAAGTTAGAGAATTGCAAATTTTATCAAATCAAAGAAAAATCCTAGGTTATGTCAAATATAAAGATAACATTTACATGGTTCCTTGTAAGGTTCAAACTATTGTGGATTGGCCACCCCAACCTATGTTCATAATGTTTAATGTTTTTTTGGATTCACCAAAATTTATCAATTTTTCATTGTGCATTATTCCACAATAGTGGTCTTTTTTATTTGTTTGATTCAAAAGGATCAACCTTTTGCATGGGGAGTTGAAGTTGAAATTGTCTTTCAATTTTTGAAGGTTTTCTTCACGATTACCCTATTTTTGATTTGTGTGAACCTTTCTAAAATATTTATCTTGGAGATGGATATTTTTTATTTTGCATTAAACATTGTGCTCTCACATGCAACTTGAAGAGATGATTTTCATCTTGTTGACTTTTATTTTCATAAGGTTTTTCCTATTGAAAATAACAATGAGATTTTATGTCAACAAACTTTTTGTGATTGTGGATGTTTTTGAAGAGTGGCATCATATACTAAAAGGACTACAACATGACATGTTTGTGTATTTCAATCACAAGAACTTTTGATATCTCATGATCACTCGTGTTTTGAATGGACATTTAGTTCAATGAGCATTTTTATTGCTCCAACTCCAACTTGTCATCACATATTGTCTTAGGGGCTAATAAGGGAAATTAGATGCATTATCCCATCATTCGTACCTCATGTTTAAGGAGGAAAATGTAACCTACATTCAACAATGTGATGTCATTTTAAATATGGAACACATCAACTTCAAGCATTACAAGTAATTTTTAATTATAAAACCATTTTTTGTGAGATTCATGAGGATTCAAAAAAAAAATCCCCTTGCTATTAACATCAAAAGCAATTTAGGAATTGAAATCAAGTTCAAGTTTTGTGATGGTTTGTTATATCATGATGGGCTCTTATACTTGATGGCTTTGTTTGACTCCAAATTGTGTAGGCCAAACATGAGACTTTAACTATATTTTAGATTCACAAGATCATGGAGTTAGTACTTCAAGATTACAAGAAGCCATAGTTTTGGAAGTAAGTGAAGGAGTTTGTTGGATCATGTGATGTTTATGTTTAAGCCAAGAATCCTTGTCATCTTTTTCATGGATTCCTTTAACAACAACAAATCTCTACATTGTTATGATTTTCAATCTTCATAGACTTCGTCATGGATCCTTCACTTTTTAATTCATATGATTCCATTTGGGTGGTGGTGGTGGAACACTAATTTCATTCTTTGTATTAAAATAATAACTAGTAAAAAATATCCAAGTTATTTTTTGGTCATGTTTTTCAATATCATGGCCTCCTAAGAAATAACAATTTCATGACTATTTAATTTGATATTGATGATTCAAAGTTACTATTGACATCTTGATCCCACAATCTATATATATCTATCCGATTGATGGGTTCATTGTTTGTCTACAATCAAAGGACTACAAAAAAAAAAATCTTACAAATTTA
>Ga0209208_10000774_pt1 | contig 43285 bp, 39 predicted proteins | sample S1TSphfallax_3_FD_187694 | JGI IMG/M metagenome (GOLD analysis project Ga0209208, IMG submission 187694) | Host-associated microbial communities from peat moss isolated from Minnesota, USA - S1T2_Fd - Sphagnum fallax MG (SPAdes) (version 2) | ecosystem: Host-associated > Plants > Peat moss >...
TTTTTAAAAATCAATAATGTACATAATTACATTTATTTCCTTTTGAAATTTTAAAATCATTTGAACAAATAAATAAATTGAATATCATTATTCAATAACATTTCAATGACCATTCTTTTGAAAAAAAAAAGGTTTCATAAATGGATAAATTTTTTGGTAATATAATAATACTACCTATGTTAAACTACTTTCAATTATTATATGATTATTTTTCGTTAATTTAAATTATTTCACCCTACATTATTTACGGTTATTTATGGTTATTCTTAATTACTTTTGGTTATTTTTTGATATTTCATCTTAAGTTATTTTTGATTATGTGAGGCTATTATTAGTTATTTTTTACTATTGAAAGCTATTTCACCTTATATTATTATTATTAATTATACATTATTATAAATTATTTCACCTTAGATTATTTTTGACAATTTTAAGCAATTCTAATATATGGCTATTGGTTGTTCTTTTATTGGGGCTATTCGTGGTTATTAATGGTTATTGGTGATTGTTCTATTAATGGCTATAAGTGCCTATTATATTAATGGTTATTAGTGCCTATTATATTAATGGCTATTGGTGCCTATTTTATTAATGGTTATTGGTGGATATTTTGTTAATGGATGTTGGTGGTTATTAATGATTATGTTATTAATGGCTATTGGTGAATATTATATTGTAGGGTATTTAAAATTATTTTTCAAAGGTTATTATTTTCTATTATAAGTTATTTTACTTTAAATCATTTTATTTTATTTTAGATTATTTTAAGTTATTATAATCATTATAAAATAATTTATAATAACATAAAATAGAATGACCTTGAGTAATTTTAAATATAATTTTAAATAACATATATTAATTTTAAATAAATTAACCTAAGGTATAGCCTAAAGTTAGTTGAATAATTTAAAAGCTTATAATAAACTAGTTAAGATACCTTAAAGTAAAATAACGTATAATAGTTTAAGGTACAATAATTTATAATAGCCTATAATAACATAACATAAAATATAAGTTAGAATAACTAAAGTAACTTTTTTTTAAAATAGGATATATCATGAAGTAACATATATAAAATATTTTAAAAACATATAAATAAACCTATTTACTATAGTAAATTATGATAGTGAATTATGTTAACTAGTAATGAAACATGATGTTTACATAATGATATTATAGTGAAATAACTTTCAATAGGGTGAAATCAGTAAAATGCAATGAAGTTATTTCACTTTTAAGGTCCCATAATGATTTAGGCTAATAAATTACACCCCACTTTTGTAGTAGTGCCTTAAATGGAGGTTATGAAAGATGAATAATGTTTTCATCTATGGGTTGGTTGTAGTCCATCGCATCTTGAACATACACTTGTAACCAATTAACAAAGGGTAATACATCCACAACTAGTATTGGTGGGAATTTGCAATCAATTTGACCTTTTCTACCATTTTGGACTAGATGAATATACTCAATTTTACGATCTTCTAACCAAGCTTGACATGCCTAATGTTCCTTACATTCAAAATTGTACATGCACTTCAATTATGTAACTATATAGCCATATTTAAATCATTATATGCCTTATTTATTGACATTGAAGGACTAGGTACTAGAAATCATGTGCTACCTTCTCTACTAATGTTGAAAGATTAAATATAAAAAATCATGTGTTGTTTTTTTTACTAATATTCAAAGATTAGGTACCAGAAATCATGTGCTACATGGACTTGGTAAGGGGTCACACCAACTCACCAAACCAAGTTTTCAATGGCAACTAATTTTTTTAACATGTATTCATTAATTTATTTAATCTCATTGTTCATCAATATTCTTCTCCTTTCCTCCCTTCAAAAAACTTCACCCACATTGGTTGCCTCCTCTTCCGAGTCCGACATCCTCCTACGTGTGTGTTCATATAAAGACAAATATTGCATACAAAACCCTAATGCCTCATCATACATGTAACCCTTAGCCATGTCGCCTTCTAGTTTTTTTTTTTTTTTTTTTTATTTTTTTTTTTTTTTTTGCATATATTGTTTCATTACATGTAAATACCTTTTGATGGGATCACATTGTCTTGCACCAAGGGGTCCATAAATTTCCAAATTTCCAACTAAATGAACAAGCAAATGAGTCATAACATCAAAAAAACTTAGAGGAAACCACATCTCAGACATAAACAATCTTTCTACAACATATGTTTTCAATGTAAATATGTCCACTGGATTTAAAACACGTACACATATCTTTTGAAAACATTTTTTTAATATGATAATAATTTGACATACATGACGCACTAACAAATTTCACACGCACATGAACAAAATTTGTTGTATCATGACATGGTGGTCATGGGATTTCATGGCTAATAATTTGCATCCTGCAACATTTTTTTTAAAGGCAACAACATACCCTGTTGATGCTTTTATAAATGTAACAAACTCTAAAAATTGTTGATTCTCATTTAATGTAAACACATACGATGCTGCATGTTTTACAAAATGTTGACCCCTTTTTTGCAACCACATCCATGGATGGATACCGACCTCTTCCATGTCATGCATAGTATTTAATGTCTTTTTCACCAAACATGCATTAATAGAAAACCCTTTTTTTTTTCAACCACAATATTTTCAACTACATGTCATTTTCAACTACGTTTCAACTTTTTTTTTAAATTATTTAATTAAATAATTCAATCCTACCAAGCAAGTTGAAATGCAAACTCTTTTGGCAAAGTTGAACTTGAGTTTCAACTAAAGGGATAGTCATGGAATATTCATGATATCCACATGTGCTACAATTGAGTTATAATTGAGGCTTCAATTAGGAGAATGACGACATCCCAAGATGAATCCCATGTCCAACTACTTTGGCTAGTCACAAATATATGCATGGATGATAAATGCCAATTGGACAGATGAAATGTAATTTCAAATTGATGTGATAGTTGCAACTATCTTTCAACTATAAAGACTATTTGTAAATATAGTAGTTCATGCCCATATTAGGTACCTATTAATTACTAATAAGTAGATTTCTACCTAATACTTACCTATTAGTAGTTAGGTACTTAATTAGTGTGTACCTAGAACACTAAGTAACTAAGTCCTTAATATGTAGTTAGTAGGTACCTACTTATTAACTACAAACATATATATATATCTCACCTAAATTCATATAACAAAGGTATATATTATTGCGTATAAATTATAAGTTATTATCAATATCAATAATATTATCAACCACTAATTCACTAATAAAATTACATTTTATAATTAAAATGATTTCATATAAATAATATTCAATTATAAATATGTTTTATATTAACATTAATGTATATTAATATTATAATTGATTATATGTATTATATTTTTATGTATTAATGTTTATAAATATTATGCACAATATTAATGATCATATTTACAATTAATGTTTGGCAAGGTATTGTAAAATGAATATTTATTCATAAATATCAAATTTATGTATTATTTTATACGATTATTGCCATCAATTGTATAATTAACTACGAATAACGAATTAAATTATAATTAAATATTTAATGAATATTAGTAATATTATGTGAATTTTTTAATTAATATATTTTTAATTAATATCTAATAAGATAAAATATAATAATATCAATATTAGTAGTTATTACTATTATTATTATTATTATTACATTACAAAAAAAGTTATCCTTGTATGTTGAATGATTTCACTAGATTTTGAAAAAATTCATTAATCTTAGTAAACAAGGACTAATTGGAAAATAGTGAATTCCCTGGTTTAGTGAATGGGGACTAGTGAATTGCACCCACATTTTGTAGTATTGTCATCAATATTTAATAATGATGATAATAAGTTTTTTTATTTGTTAGATATTTATATGTTTAATATTTAGTATAATTAGTAGGTCGATTATGTTAACATAACATAACTAATGGATAGGGTAGACACACCTATCACCAAACCCTTATCATGTTTTTAAGTTTCTTGTCTTTTTGGAAAACATTTCATGACCATGGGTGAACCAAGTGAAAATTTACAATACTTCTTGAAACTCCAAAAACAAAGAAGCAAGAAGAGGATAAACATGTTAAAAAAGAAAGAAATAATTTAGACCCCCTTACTTTCAAATTTCATATCTTCCTCATTTCTTATTTGTTTCGAATAATTTTAAATACCATGTGCAAACTTGGGGTTTCAAAAACATTTATGTAATTTGATTCAACTAGTTATATTTAAGAATTAAGAAAGTTTAGGAATTTGCATCCTCATTTTTGTATAAGCTAACATTGCCCCTAAAACCTAATTACGTTTGGAGGCTTTTTAGCTTTTAAATGTGTTTATTCAATTAGAGATTGTTTAACAAATTTAGGAATGTTATCTTTTCAAGTCCTTGCTCAGAGGTATTACATTTTAGTCAATATGGCTTGAAAGAAATGACATGAGTTTTAATGGGTCTAAATGACATGATGTCAAATTCATTAAAGCAATGTGGGATGGTCTTCTAGATTATGGTAGGATGGAATGGCAACATACATTATAGTTAATTAAAAAGAAATGTGAAAAGGAGGGTAGACTTTCCAAATGGTGTTACCAACCACTTGCTAATGGTAATTTACTTTAACAATTGAATGGCCCAAAGTAAGTCTATGGTAAAATGATTCACATTTGGGTCAAAACACATTCAAAGGAGCCACAAAAGGTGTTGGATGTCTGATTTTGTCATAAAACATTAAATTTTTATTTATTTATGATCATTTGAAACCATGGTAATCATGGCACATAATTCCTTTTAGCACACACGATTGTCAAGAAATTCAAATTAAAAATCCAATTAATCCAATTAATCCAATTGATCCAATTTTAGGTTTTGGTTTAATTAAATACTTTTACAAGTGAAAATTTATGTCATTAAAAAATGACATTTTTACAAAGGACTTTTGAAGGGCTCATATAATAGAAGTAAGTTGATGATAAAAAATACGATACGACAATAACCCATTATAAACATTCAAAAAAATTCAAATTTTTAAAAATGTGAAATTCTAAAACATTGAAAAATTCAAAGTATGTACATTTGAAAATTCAGAATTTCAAAACTTTAAGAGTGTTTTACCACATATAAATGGAATATAATGTACATGATCTATTGAAAAAAGTTTTAGTTTATATTACACTAAAATCAAAATTTAAAAATTAACATTTTTTTGATAAAATTCAAATTATCATAATTTTTCAAGATGAAATATAAAATATGCAAGGATTTTTTCCATTTTCATAGATTCATGTATTTATTTTTAAATGATTATGATTTTATTAACTTATTGAGGAAATTCTAATCATTTTTTGTAACAAGTTGCAAAACAAATCATTGAAAATTTCATTTGTATGAAAAAGTTATTTTGGCAAAACAAAACATGTAGTCCTAATGTAAAGTAATGCTCAAGTGGCTCCTTTGAGTGTGTTTTGACTCATTCAACCTTTTTTTTCCAAATGCACATGAGTAAGGACTTGACATTGGAAAATGATGTGGCTTGTACTATTGCACAAAATTTATGCTTTGATTACAAATTTGAGTATTACAATATATTTTTATTTTTTTGAAATTTACAATTTATCTTTACATTTATCCAAGATTTATGGGAGGAAAAATTATGCGAATTGGAAACTTTATAATTTATTTTTACATCAATGCAAATGATGATCCTAAAACATATAAAATGTAATGATTATATAAGTTGGATTGATATGAAAAATTTCCAAAAAACATTGGATCAATTTTGATCATTTAAAAATTATTTACATAGGACTTCAAAAGTGATTACAAGTTTTGAATCAACGATTTCCACCTTCAAATGTTGATAAGAAGTGATAAATTTTTAATATATGATTCTTGAGTGTATATTACATTACAACATGTAGGTTACATGAGAAATATTAAATCTTAAGTCAAGTTGAAAATTTACAAGCACATTATTTAAAAGTGGTTAGACATGCAATGGGTCATTTTATGATAGAGTTACCTTCCATGGTGCTAGGGTTGGGTGTCCCCTTAACCTTGTTGTATTTTATTATCTTTTTGCAAAGGATTTTTTTTCCATTTGCAATCCAAAAAGAAATGCAATTTGAAGGTCTTGAAAATCCTTTTGTTTAATTTTCACATATTTCACAAGTTGCAAGGTTCAAGACGATGTTCCCTTTCAAAATTATGCTATGCCTTGACCTTGTTTGTAGGATGTTTCCTTTGATAAATTATAGTATGTCACAAACCCAAGACTACAATAAAGACAATGGCTCCACATATTTAGTTTACATCTAACATTGATTAAAATAAATTCACATTACAAATGGACTTATTACATTATGATGGATACATATCAATAAAATTACAAAACGTCAATTTTGTGGCCATCTTGATCATTATTGTTTACTTTCATAACTTGATTTACATAAACTTAAAATCTAAGTGTTTTAGCCCATTTTGCATTTATGATTAATATATGTTTGAATTGGTTTGGAGTGTATATGTAAAACTAGGTATACAATTTAGGAAAAAATGCATGTATTATGTAGTGGACTAGTAGATCCTAAAAGAACCAATGTACTTTAATGATAAATGTACTAAAAGGAATGTCTTTAGGGCATCACACACACATATTACACCAATTTTAATAGCAAAAATATTGCCAAGAGATCCCAATTTCAACATTGTGCCAAGTTCATATTAGATGGACTAGATATGTGAGAATGACAATGGCATTAGGTTTTTGAACCCATGTTGTGGCAAGGTGTTGAAGTAATCATGAAAATTCATTATCTTTTAAGGAAGGTTGTTTGTTTGTCATGTTGAGATTTCTCAAACCACAATGTTTTTTGTTATGTTTTTGGTATTGTTGGAAAACCATTGATGAGTAGGGGTGCATTGAGTTGGTTTCATAAAGTTTGGACCTATGGTGGACAAGTAATTAAATATTGAACAAATGTTCAATGAAAATTTATTTAAATCCAAAAATAGATATATAAGGGAATTTGGGCACACAAAATTATAGGGAAACAAAAATAAGAAGGATTTAATGAAGGTGATTTCGAAATTTTAAACATAAGGTCCATTAAAAGGGTTTATTTACAATTAGGGTACCAAAAAGGAGTGTCTAATTGAAAAAGGATTGCAAAAGACAACTTTGGATTTTATTTATATTACATTATTATAATATTAGTGGATTGCTATATGGCAATAAAATGGTGTCTTCTTAAATTAATAAAAACATTTAAAATATTTACATAATACCCAAATTGAAAAATGGTTTGGAATAATAATTGGGTATTTAGAAATATCCAAATTAGGGTTTGTTTCATGTAAATGTTATGTGTTAGGTAGTTCTAAAAAGTCCTTAAATCTTTTTTTTTCCTTTTTTGGTACCCCAACCGTGAATGGACCCATAATGTTTATTTTTTAGTAGATTTTGTCATTGGAAATTGGTTTGAATCACAAAAATGGTTTTATAAGTAAAACATTAGTTTGGTAATTGGTTCACACTTGGGCCAATGACATAGGCTACACTAGTCTTAAATATACTGATGATTTATGTTGAGTTTGGTTATGATGTGATTTGTGGCAAGAAAAAACCCCTTTACATGAACTTTAAAAACTTGTTAGATTTTCTATTGTAAAGCATCAATGAGAATATGTATGATGATGGCTCTTATTTGGACATTTATGTGGATAGGAACAAGTTCCACACATGTTGGGGCAATCAGTTTTTAGGTTTTTAGCAAACAAATTTGTTATGCACTTTGGCAACATGTGGCAATTACAAGTAGATTTTTAAATTACAAACTTTTAATTCTAAAGACTTTGTGGGGGATTTGAACCATGGTCACAAATACCTTACCCATTGTAGCACAAAATATTTGCATTAGCCAATGATGTTAGTATATTTAATGATATAAAAAAAAAGAACATGGATATGTAATGGAAAATGCACTCACACATACATCCTTCAACCTTGCATCTAAACCTCGAACCTTTAAGCCCAATGTTCAAATGATAATTATTCCAACCCTAGCCTTATTTCCATCATTCCAATGTGTAACAACTTAGTGAAAAGGAAAAAGTTCCTTTGATGTAGAAGTTTTAAACAAACATGCATATGGCAATATTCAAATGCCCTACCAATCGATTTCACAACTTGGACTTCATAAAATTCAAAGTGGAAAATGTTCTTTCATTTTCCACACTTCCAATGATTTGAACATTGGCAAGTTCAACAAGTTTCATGAACTCAAAGATACGAACCACCAACAAATTGTTTGTGGCAAGTTGATGCCACAATTTCATCAATGGATTATCATCTCTAAGTTTTACCATGGCCTTAGAAGCATAATTTTTCATGGCAATGTGAAAAAGAAAATTCTATAGATCCAAAAATGTCCTTTGAAAGTGGTTCAAATACCCATTTGCCATTGGTACCAACTTGTTTGGATGTACAATAATGTTGTTTAATCAATCCGAAATGGCTTTTTGCAAAAGATAATTCATAATTTAATTACAACCAGTATTGTGGGTAATCCCAAAAACATCCATCAATTCATATCTATAAACCTTTGCTCCAACTCTAGAACCAACAAATCACATGTAGTAGTGCATTGAGATTTGACAACTCTAATAGCTTGATCAAAACCCTCTCAAGTAACTCTAAAATGCATGCCAACTTTGTAAATCAACATAATGAACCGTGTGCGATTGTGTAATGATGTGGAAAACCAAGTGTTTTGTGCCATCATTTAGGTCAATGACCTAATCTTGGGTAATCCTATAAGATGTGTTTGTAACCACATTTGTAAATTCAAGAAAGTTTTTAGGCTATAATGAGGTGACGAGATCACATACACACCATTAGTTCCTAACCAATAACCCATTTGACAATTTCTTCATTGGTCAGACCACCATACATAATGAGAACACCCATGATCACATTTTTAATATTAGTAGTAGTCCCACCTTCACCCATACGTTCAAATGTGAACAAAATAAGGACTCGTTTCCAACTTGCCATCACATAATAATGCATTGAAATCCAACTTTGGTTATTAACTATAGTGAGTTCATCAGCAAAGTTAGATTGGAAGATTGAAGCTAAAATAACTTATTTAATGATAGTTAATACCACATGGTGTAGAAATTGAACAATTTCCCATTCAACATAATCGTTCCGGTACTTAGATGAGTGATTAAGCACCTTAATGAATGCAAACAAATATTACATTTATTCATGGGCTTGCTTTGGGAAAATAAATGGAAAACTAGAACAATTTTTTTGTCCTTTCCACCCCAAACCCTTTAGCTATTTGTTGCCAAATAGTATCCTTGCCCCCTTTGTACATATAACTCTTCATTAATCACACGTTGATTAATCTTCATAAAATATAAATCCCCCACTACCACATTCATAGATGTAATTGTAGCCTTCCTTCAACCAACATGTTTCCATAAAAAATCCAACTTGGGCATTTGAAGTTTATCTCACCTTTCCATGACATTGCATACTTTGTATTTTATTTGTGTTAACTTTCCATCAACACCCACAACATATTTTGCCGCATGAAGTTTTGCAACCAACGAATGGTGGAAGTGACAATTCAATTTATACATTTTTCTTCCTTTTTTTTGTTATTAGCTAGGAATGCTTTTGTTTGGGCTAGACCAATAATAACATAAAACTTAGTACTAGCTTTAGGAAATCATGGTCTATTTGATTGGAAAACTAGACAAAAAATCAATCATTTGGACATTTGGTCAATTTGGCGACTTAGTCATATTGGTCAAATCAATTTGAAAATGCCCAACTTGATTGATGGTTTAAAAACTAATCATAAGATGGTCTTTTTGACTAGTCAAATTAGACAAAATAATTGGGCAACCAAAAAAATATAAATATAAATATAAACCATTTTAAATAATAAATAATAAATAGTACCTACCTACCTGCCCACCCATGACTTACTTACCCACCATGGCCTCCTAGCTACTTACCTATCCACAACCCACACCCACCATGGCCTCCTAGCTACTTACCTATCCACAACCCACTTAAGTACTATATATTTACACACATGTACAATGTATATATACAAACATACACATTCCACATAATATATGTTAGTAAGGGGCATTGAACTTTGATCTCCTTGGTTCCACATCAATGTTTTAACCATCAAACCATCACACAACTTTGTAAAACAATATAATATTAAATGCATTTAACATTGTTTTCTAAATTTCAGTAAATGTTTTTGTCAATGTATATAACATCATTTCAACTTCAATTTTTTTCATAAGTAAGAAAATAGGTACTCAATTAAGTAAACAAGTAGGTACACATGCCTACCTACCTATGTTTTTAAATGTATGCATTTACTTATTTAAAATGTAAGTAGGTATGTAGGTAGATAAATAATAGGTAGGCATATATAGGTATGTAGGTAGATAAACATATAGCTAGGTAGGTAGATAATTAGATAAATAGGTAAGTAGATGGTAGGTAAATAAGTAGGTAGGGTATGACATATTTTGGTAAATAGGTAGATAGGATGTAAATAAATATATGTTAAGTAAATAGGTAGCTTAGTAGGCATAACAAGTAGGGTAGCTAACCAAATTAATATGGCAAATTTGATTAAGCCATGGATATTTTAATGGACCATTTTTTTAAAAAATTCCTTCTTTATTAAATGTATAGTTTTAACACTTGGTCAAAATGGTCACTTTAATAAAAAAAACCAATCAAAAAATTGTGTGTCTTTTAGGCCCCATGCTTTTAATCAAAGTGGACATCATTTTGGTCAATGTAAACATTTTGATCAAGTTGAACCTTTTGAAAGGCCATGATTTGTCATAGTGTAGTACTTGCAACATTAGATGGATTAATGAAAACATGATCTAAAAAAAAAATCTTGTCCTTGAATTTTTTTGGTATTGCTAAAGGTGGTGCCATGACTCGTTCAAGTTTATAATAATAGATTTGGTAACTCAAACTTAAATTTTAAAATCAATAGTTCAAGCCTTAATATATATTAAAACCCAAATTCCAATAACAAAAGTTTAAATTTCAATCTATATTGAAATCTTAATTCTAGAATCAAAACAATAGACAAGTTTCATTCCAAAATCTAGATGCAAAAGCTCATAAACTTAGAGCTTCATTCTAAAAACAAAAGTTTGTAGACTCAATTTCATTCTAGAAACAAAAGTTAAAACCTTAACACATACCAAAGCTTTAATTCCAAAAACAACTTAGACCTCCAAATGTAAAAGCTTAGAAACTCAAAGTTTCATTGTAGAGACAAAAGTTGAAGCCTTAACACATATTGAAACTTTAATTTTAGAAGTAAGCCTATTTTTGGGGAGCATTTTTACATTTTTTGATGATGAAATGGAAGTTTGCGTGTTCTGCTGCACCTTTCGGTCTCTTGAGTCAGACCTTAATTCCAAATGCAAAAGTTCATAAACATAGAGTTTCATTTTATAAACAAAAGATCACAGAATTAGAATTTCAATCCAAAAACCAAAACTAAAGTCTCAACATATATTGAAACCATACTTCCAACAATAAAAGTTTAAGCTTCAACATATATTGAAACTTCGATTTTAGAAGCAAAAACTTAAAGTTAGAAAAGTTTCATTCTATAATCCATATGCAAAAGCTCATAAATTCATACCTTTATTATAATTTAAAAAGCTCATTGATTCAAAACTTCACTCCAAAATAAAAAGTTCAAGATTCAACACATATTGAATCCTACTTCCAAAAGTAACCTAGACCTTAATTCCAAATGCAAAAGTCATAACTCAAAGCTTTATTATAAAAATAAAAAATCATAGACTTGGTATTTCATTTTATAAACCAAAGTTCAAGCTTAAATATATACTAAAACCCTAATTCCAAGAACAAAACCTCAAGCTTGAACATAAATTGAATCCTTAATTATAGAAATAAAGGTTCAATTTAAATCAAATTCATTCAAAAATCCAAATGCAAAAGCTCAGAAATTCATAGCTTTATTCCAAAAACAAAAGTTTAAGCCTTATAGATTCAAAGCTTCATTATCAACATTTACTTAATTATCAAGGATTGTGCAAGTCACCCAATTTGTGAAGTTTGAAAAATGAGGGCATTATTGCAGAATTTATATTGTAATGTGCATCAATTTGCTTTTCGACAAGTTTGAAACATACATTATAGTCTAGACAACAATATTGCAACTTGTACCAAAGTCCATATTCTATCATGATTCATCAAATCACTGGGAAAATTTGAACATCTAATTCCCAAATCCAATTGTTGGAACTTGGCAATCACGTTTAATTGGATAAGACCAAAGCTTTGAGTAGTAAATCCTAACGATTAACCTTAGGAATGATCAATGATTCGACGAGTCTTGAAAGGACTAAGGATTGCAAGTTGCAATCTCCTTATATCATGTTTAAGCAATAAACCCTAAAGATCAAATTTGTAGCAAATCCAAGCTTCGAAGGGCAAATTAAAAAAAAAAATGTACCTTGTAAAATGTACATACTACAAAAGTTTCATGAGGCTAATTGTTATGTTGTTGTTGTAGGTGAATGAACTTCCACTGTTGTAAAGAGCTTTGGAAATTGAAATTATGTCGAAAAATGATTAACGATGGCATGTTCAGGCATGTAAAGAGTTTCGACAAATCAATGGAGAAGATTGTCAACATTGAAAGCGATTCCTTTCAGAGCACAATCATGGTTGTGACAAAAGTAGCAACAGAATGAGAACAAAAAAGCGCCTCCTTCCTAATCAGGGTTGAAATTGACCAACCCTAACCCTAGGTAGGAGCCATCTAGCACATTCATATCAAAAGCAAGGGTCGTATGATGGCAATATGTGTCTGTTTTTAATGTATTCTCTTGCAAATCAGGTGAGGCCAAAAGGAAATATTTGACACATTTTCAAAAAAATTATAAATTTTTTCAAGCTTTCCCTTGAAAGGTAGGGATTTGGCTAAAATTCACCAGTAAAAGAACCCTGAAACATATGTTGCCAAGATATTCAGTTATGGTTTTTGAAGCATTTAAAAGTTAACCTATGGTTTATTGTAAAAGGGCAATGTTTTGAACCTTCCAAAGATTGTTTGATGCATTTCACATAAGCCTATTCAACTATGCGACAAATATCTCAAATCTTAAGGTTCGGAAGATAGGCTGATGGTTTTCAAGATAGGGCTAACCCCAACCTACATATGACCATGTTGCTGGACAATATATCAATAGGTATGCTGTGCTTTAGGAGGGTTATTAGCTGAAGCAAAAAAATGGTGGTAACTATGTTTATGAATAGAATATGCATGCAGCTAATGAGATGACTGAACATACATTTGGGGGGTTTGAGGATCGACTTTTGTTATTTTTGTGTTCCTATCATGTTCCCAGTCTGTTCTCAATGATATTCCTTAAATTCTCAATCTATTCTTTTAAGGTGTTCCCTATAGGACCTCACTTTATCCTATATCCTTTCACCAAAGTTCTCCCCTTCTCACCTATCATATATATGTGAACCAAATCAGAGGCACTCCATCCTCACATAAAAACTGCTATTTTGGGGGAGCTCACAAGTTTCAATTTGTCTTTTTTTGGGTGATGGGCCCATGTAAAAAGACAAAATCTTGGATTTTTAATGTCTTTTTCCGAAATAATAATAATTAAATTAATCACGTCTAGACTTTTGGCAGCCCACCCAAGACAGTCGTATTTAATGCTAAAGATCCTCAGCAAGCAGGCCCATTTGAGGAATTCGAAACACCCCCCCTCCCCTTGGTCATCATGCTAGTTTTAGTTCTTTACCTGCTGCAGCACTGAAAGCCCCATCACTTGGCACGTGTGTGCTTTGCGCTCTCTCCAGAAAAACAAAATCACCTTTCGTACAGCCGTCAAGAAGAGGAAAGAAAAAAACATGGATGAATAGAATGAAACAGATGGATGATTTTTGCCCCCTATTATATGCGGGCCAAAGTACATTACGTTACTCTATAATTGTACTATTAAATGTTGAGTTTCAGCATTTCATACTCAGATTTAAAAACTTCTTTCTTTTGTGGACCTCACTCGAAGAGGACATACATAGTGTGTTTTTTTTTTAGTTATTGAAGTTGGATATAATTTTAGTTGGGTAGTCCAAAGAAATAAAAAATGAGAAGTTTTTGAGCCTTTAATTTTTGCACAATAGTTTTCAAAATTGATAGGGTTCAAAGTCATGGCAAAGTTAGGGTTTAGCTATCTTTTGAAATAAAACTTGCTTGTTTGTTATAACTTTTGATTTACATACTTTGTGTGGTTGGCTTTATAGGTTTAGGATTGTTAACTTGAAATAAGCACACTACTAAAATCCTTATTTTTTCAAATAGGATTGCTAAGTTGAAATAAGTACACTACTAAAATCCTTATTTTTTCAAACAAACCAAGTTGACTAAATGGGTCTTTTTTACTAGCGGACATCTATTTTGGACTAAAGGTCAAGGGCTTGAATGACAGTGAGTATTTTTTGACTAATCAATTTGACTAAAGTGACTAATTTGACAATTAATCAAATCAGACATTTAATCATATTGAACTTTAAAATATTATTAATGAAATTTGTTAATGACCTAGTCAATAAGACCGCCCAATCTAGTCAAATTGGCATTATTTTAATCAATAATGACACCTATTATATTCAATTGATACGGTTAATTAAATAGGCCTAGTCAAAGTGGCCAATCACCTAACCAAAAGGGCCAATTACAAATTTTAATACTAATTGGGTATCTTGAGACTACATTCAACATTTTGACTATGTTTGACCAATTAGAAAAAAATTGGAAGATGTAAAAAATTAGTTAATCGTAACAAAATTAATCATGACCAAATTAATTAGGATTAAAATACTTCTATATATATATAATAAATATATAATAATGGTTAAATTGATTATATTGAAATAATTTATGGTTCAATTACCTATGAAAAATTTAATTAAAATTAAAACTAACTATAAATAATCTAACAATGGTCAATTTAACAATAGTTGGTTTAATTTTAGTAAGTTTAGCCATGATAATTAGTTTAACAAAATTAATTTAACCATTACTAATTGGGCCATTGTTGGTTTTGCCATAATGAATTTAACCATGTTTAATATAAGAATAACTAAATTAGTTGTATTTATTTTTAGCATATTATTATTTTACCATAATAAATTTAATCATAATCAATAAACCCGTAATTAATTTAAAATTATTAAAAATTTATCCAAGGTTGGTTTTGCCATAATTTTAATTTTTAAAAATTAGCCATAATTATTTCACTCATGTTTATTTTAGCCAAATTCATTTTACTCGTGGTTAGTAGTTTAACTGTGATTAATGTTGCCATAATTATTTTAACCATTTTAATTTTAGCCATAATTATATTTTTCATGTTTATTTTAGTCATAATTCATTTATTCATGATTGGTTTTGCCATCCAATATTTATTCATTACTTAATTTAGCCATATTAATTTTATTAGTGGTTATTTTAGCCAAATTGATTTCCTCATGATTATTGTAACCATTTCTAGTTTAACCATGTTCAATTTTTCCACAATTATTTTAATTATTTTGGTTTTAGCCATAATTATCTTATTCATGTTTATTTTAATCACATTTAATTTTTACATAATTGGTATTGCCATGAAATATTTATTCATGATTAGTTTAACCATTTTTAGTTTAGCCATGTTTAATTTTTCCATAAATATTTTAACCATTTTGATTTTAGCCATGATTATTTCATTAATGTTTATTTTAGCCATACTTAATTTATGCATAGTTGGTTTAACCATAAAATAGTTATTCATTAATTAGTTTAACCATATTAATTAATTATTTAGTGGATAGTTTAACAAAATTAATTTACTCGTGGTTAGTTTAACCATTTAAAATTTAAACATGGTTAATTTTGTCATAATTATTTCATTCACATCAATTTTACCCATAATTTGTTTTTTCATAATTGGTTTTTCCATAAAAAAATTTATTAGTTAATTTAACAATATTAACTTTATTAGTGGTTTAGTTTAGCCAAATTTATTTACTCATAATCAGTTTATTCATGTTTATTTTAATCATAATTCATTTTTGCATAATTAAATTTTCCATAAAATTTATATTCATTAATTAGTTTAGCCATATTAAATTTAATAGTAGTTATTTTAGTCAAATTTATTTACTCATTATTAGTTTAACCATGATGAATTTTGCCATAAATATTCTAACCATTTTGATTTTAGCCATAATTATTTCATTCGTCTTTATTTTAGCCATAACTAATTTATGCATAGTTGGTTCAACCATAAAATATTTATTCATTGGCTAGTTTAGCCATATTAACTCTATTTCTGGCTAATTTAGCCATAATTGGTTTAACCATAAATTATTTATTCTTTAGTTAGTTGGGCCATATTTATTTAATTCATGTTTAGTACAATCATTATTAGTTTTGTCATAAAATATTTATTCAATGGCTAGCTTGGCCATATTTACTTTACTTATGGTTAATTTAGCCATATTTATTCATTGGTTAGTTTGGCCTTATTTAGTTTATTCATGGTAAGTTTCGCCATATTTATTTAGATATGGTTGATTGAACCATGATTAGTTTAGTCATGGTTATTTTCATAATTATTTTTAATTTTTGGTTGGTTTTGCCATTATTAGTTTAATAATCATTAATTTTGCCAGAATTACTTTAGTTGTGGGTAGTTTGAACATTATTTTACCAATCATTAGTTTTGCCATAATTAATTTTTCCTAGGTTAAATTAGTCACCTATTTAATTTATGTAATGTAATTATGTGGCTAAATAACCTAAATACAATTAATTTATACATGAGTGTATTTATTTATACATACCCTACCTATATTCCACCTATTTACCTATATTTTAACCTAGATGTAATTTAGTTATATAGGCTAAGGTAGGCCATTTATATACCTATGATAAATTAGTAGTTGGTTAACTAATTATTTACCTAAAATACACTAATGAATGTGTAATTAACTAGTTAAATATTAATTATTACAAAAACATTGTTGATAATATATAATGAATTAGGTCAAATTTGTAATGATTAATTATAATTTGGTTGTAATTATTAATTATAACTAAATAACTAGACATTAACTATTACTATTGTTTTTATAAATTTTATTAACATACATAGTTATTTAGGAATAATGTCGTGTGATCTAAAAGGCTTTAGTGTTGTGTGCACATGAAAATGTTTCTCCTTCCCAAAAGTTTGTTGCATATTATTTGTCATCCTTTTGAAATGATGAGCAATATAAATAAATGCACCGTAATCATCCAAGACATAAGAAATATTTTAAAAAGGAAGGCCATCTGGGATGAGCCAATTAAAAAAGTTTAACCTTAAAAGGCCAAATTCAAAATGAAATAGGATTTCCTTACCTAGGTCATCTAGGTGGTGTACATTTAAGCTCAGTAGAGGTCATAACTTAGGTTGCCCTAACATATTTTAAGCTTTTATACCTAGTTGCTAATTATAGGCTTTTAGATCTAGGCCTAGGAATTTAGGTTATAAGTTCCTAGACATAAGGACCTTAGGAGTAGGTATTTAATTTTAGGTCTAACCTAAGCTATTTAGGTTCTATCCATGTGCCATAGCCTCATGGCCAATGTTTAAATGCCATGTGGCATAACCTAAATGGCCAATGTTTAAATGCCATGTTGCATAACCTAGATGGCCAATGTTTAAATGTCACATGGCATAGCCTAGTTGGCTAATGTTTAGATGCCACGTGGTTTAAGTTGGGTGGCCATTGTTTAAATGCTACATGGCATTTGCTTAATCAAAATGGTGTTTGAGTAATCAAAAAATCATTTGATTATTATATTGAATAGTTGAAATGACTAGTTAAAAGTACTACTCGAAATGATTAGTCAAAAGTACTAGTCAAAAGTACCAATCGAAATGACTAGTCAAAAATGCCAATTTAAGCTTGGTCAAAAAGTACATGGCCCAGTCACAATGGACAAGTTCAAAACAACTTGTCCAAAGTGATTAGGAGGTTTTTTTTACACATGTCCAAAATGGGTCTTTTTTGACCAAAATTTATAATAATAAAAAAATGGAATTCTAGTAGTGACAATTTTTAGAAAATGGGGCCTATTTACAATTGCACTCCAAGTAAATTTTTTTCCTCGTGGGCACAAAACATCTTTATGTTCCTTAGTTTATCATGTTTCATTGAACTTCGTAATTCACATCGCCCATTTGTTTTTTCACACACCATCACAACCCCATTCTCCATTACTTTTCCTATGCAAACCACACACCACCCACCAACCCGCCATACCATTTTAACAACCCATGCACCCTTCATTAACTCCCTTTACCAACCCTTAGCCCTTTGTGTAAATGTGGAGCCCCAACACAACACTTTCCCAATCTCCCTAAAATAATGTACATGTAGGACCATTTCCCCTTTCCATTTTGTCAACCCCTATAATTGTCCATGATCAAAACCCTCAACCTAACCCCACATTCCCAACACGCCTACAATTTCCACCTAAAGCCTTTCACACCATTTGCAGATGTCAATTTATTCTTCAAGGGTTAACTTGTCACCAACATTCATGTTAGACATCTAATCCATCTATTCTAAACTTACATGACCATCTTGGCCCAGTACCCTCCCTTATTCCAAACATGCTTGTATTAGCATGGGCTTAGGTTTTGATGTTAAATGTCCTTGGGTCCTTCCATCTTGGTTTTCATCAAACTCAATTATATAATTGCATCCCTACCGCTCTCCGACATGATGTACAAGTGGCATTTTGTTTTCCACTAAATAAGCTAACACAAGACCCTTATGATGTGGTTGCTTGGCATTTGTTCCTTATGTTACCCTGATGGTGTTTTGCTCTAGCTCTCGTGGAAGGACAATAGGGCATTGGGAAATGTGAATATGATTCAAATGTTTTTTAACAAATAATTGGGAAAACCTACAAGGATAATTCTTTTTATAAGCCCAATAATTAATGGAAAATTTGAACTCAATGCCTCCTCCCAACATGATCATCTAGCTTATAAACGTTTTATCCACAATTTAGTCCTTGGACGTGGAGGGGAATTTTTTTGAATAGCTTGTACTCTGCCATTATTATCTCTTGCACCCACACTTTCTAACACCACCTTAATTCTCTTTGTTTTACATCCTTAATTAAATGGTTTCCTCCCACTTTTCCTAGAAGATTACAAATTAAATTAGGACCTTAAACTTTCATCTAACTTTTTCAAGTCAGCATTCCAACACATGTGACATTTATTTGCAAGTAGCTTTTATGGGATGGTTTTTGAACACCTTTGAGAAAAATTCAATTGGAAGATTCTACAATTGCATTTTCACAATTCTTTCAACTTTGTTCACATATCATGTAAGGTCACATCCCACCTTGAATTACACATATCCTTGGAGTGGTTCACCTCTTAACCATGACCAAGCCCTTAGATGGAATTCGTCCAATTGACATGGGGGAAACATTGTATCGACTCATAAGTCGCATTTTATGCTTTCAATTTCGTGATGCTTTTGGAACACATTTTCCCTACACTAATTTGAAATTACAACAAAAGAAAACTATCATGTTATAATTGTCATATGCAATTAATTTTTAGTTCCATGCGACACATGTAACTATTAACCCCATAGTTGCATAAGACAAGTTACACATGATTAATACTTGCATATGATAAAATGTATGTGGGTAATATACATAGTATGGATTTATATTTTATACATTTACATTATTTTACAATGTTTGCCTATGGTGACACGTGGCATTTAAACATTATTTGAATATTCATTTATTAATAAATTAATAATATTTTGACCATCCAATAAAATGTGGATCAGATTTTGACATGTGTCCATTTGTGAAGGCCAATTATGTGGTGACAAATGGCAATTTTCAAAGCCCATTGATTATTATTCTTTAATTAATTAAGTAAGTAGGTCATAGGTAGGGAGGTAAATAGGATGTTGTAACTAAGTAGGTAGGTTATAGATAGTTAGATAGGTAGGTCATAAGTAGGTAGGGAAGTAGGTAGATAGGTTTAAGATAATCTAATTTTGTTTTTGGGTTTAGCCTTTAAGGTTGAACCTCTTTCATTGGCCCATCCCAAATGGCATTTGGTATTTGGTTTGTAAACAAGTCAAATGCACTTACTTATATACTATGCACAATTGGAATCCATGGCAAAAAATGTGGGATAAAAAATTTAATTGTAAGTGCAACCAATGTAATTACATGCAAATAACCATATTAACCTAGTTTACCTGCTAACTAAATTGATTATATTGTAAGTATTAAAGCTTAATAGGTAATAATAATATAATATAGTGATAATACTATTAATTGGTTAATAAATATCAATGTTAATATTTATAATTATAATAAAATTTTAATAGTTATGATTACTCATAATAATTAATGATGAATTATATTATTACTTAATTTAAATTAATAGATGAATCAAGTTAATAACTAACTTATGTTAGCATACTTACAAGCAAAATAATGTAACCTATTAGCTATAAATATATTACCATAATTAATATTATAATTATAGTTATTGAAAAAGAATAATAACATTATTAACAACCAAGGATGATGATAATAATAATAATAATAATAATAATTCAGTAATAATAGTTATTTAAATCATTATTAATAAATAGTTGAATAAATAATCAAAAGTTAAGTAATGTACCTTACTAACCACAAATATAATACCATAAATAAATAATAATAATAAAAACTAAATAATATTTATCAATTTTTTTTAAATTCTACTTTTTATAAACAAATATTAAAAAATCAATATTATTACATAGCTTAAGTTAAAAATTTGTAAACTAACGTGACCTATTAGACATAAGTATATTGTCATAATTAATACCAATATAATAATATTAAAATAAAAATATTTACAAATAAAAATGAAAATATTATTTAAAATAACATCAATAATATTCAAGTCATTAATAAGGAACAATTATAATAATTATAAGTGTAATAATTATAAAATTTTAATCATTATATGCGAATAATTATACTAATAGTAATATAATATAATATTTTGGGTTAAATTAATGATGGGTAAAAAAAAAAAATTTAAGTTATTTAAAATGGTAAATTCATTTTGGGTCAACTAACCATAGTTAAATTAACTACAAGGTTAAATTTAATAATTAATTTAACCATGTTTAATTTATACATGATAGTTTATCCATTATTAATTTAATTTAATTTCCTAGCTAATTTAGTTTTTTAGTTAATTTAACCAAAGTTAGGTTACCCATGGTTAGTTTAGCCAAATTTAGTTTAATTTTATAATTAGTATTTAACCATGTTTAATTAATGCATGTTGGTTTCTCCATTATTAGTTTAATTTAACCTCTTGGTTAATTTAAGTTTTTAATTAATTTAGCCAAATTAGTTTATCCATGGTTAGTTTAACCAAATTTATTTTAGTTTCATTATTAGTTGTTGTTATGGTTAGTTTAACCAAAATTAATGTAGCCTCATAATTATTTTTGGCCAAAATTAGTTTAACCACGATTAATTTAGCCAAAATTAGTTTAACTTCATAATTAATTTAACCAAAATTTGTTTAATCTCATAGTTAATTTAACCAAAATTAATTTAACAAAAGTTAGTTTAATCATGGTTAATTTAGCATTGATTAATGTGAATTTAATGTAGGTTTAGCCAATGTTTTGCCTTGGGTAACATTAATTAATAGGAGTTTAACGTTATTGCTAAAGATATAATATTACTATAATAGCCTAGGTAAATATATTTAATATATTAATGTAGGTATGTATTAGGTTAGAACATGATTTTTATGACACATGTCCATTTTGTACATTATTGGTTGCATGTTAATTACACACATAATTAATGTAGTTAAAAACGACACCTAGTTGCACACAATTACATAGTGACTAGTTGCAAACAATATGATTTCTATTAGTGAAAGGTGGATGTGAAGTTATAATCCATGGTATCAGGTGCATTTTGGACGTTCACTTTAACTGGGTGGTTCTTCAGTTAGATGTGGCAAATGTTTTCAATTCAGTGTCAAGAATAGCCATATTTTAAGAACTTTGTGTAATAAATGGGGACATCATACAACTCATCCCTTTTGTTCATGCATTTTATGCATTTGAATCTTCCCTATTTTATAGTCACCATAATTGTGAAAACAAGGTCATGGTCATCCCATTTGCCATGGGAACCCCATCAAGGAGATACTTTGGAGGGGCATTATTTGCTCAAATTCATTTTGTAACTTTACGTTCTATAACTAATCATTTCCCCTCTTATCTATTTCCATTTATTGTAGATGGCACTCACATTATAAGCCCCCTGCAATTGTGTCATTTGCATATGAACACTTCTGAATTGAACTCCGTGGGATAGGTCTTTCTATGTTACCTTATAAATGTGCAGCATGGTCTCCCCCTAGTCTACCGCCTAACTTTGACACCCCATCCCTATTTAACACCCCATCAAAAGGAATTAGGGTGGGTTCCATTGGGTACTTCATGCTTCACATCATCTTTCATAAAAAATGTTTTATTGGAAAATGTTTAACATGTTTATTTTCTCCTTAAAATGGATGTTCATGTAGCTTTTGGAATTATAACTCATTACTTCATGCAACGGCCATTGTATATATTATGATGCACACCTCCATTTTCCACCTTCATAGAGTCCTTTGCTTCCTTTGACTCTTCCATCCTTCAAATGTTTGGGTGCTTTTTGGGTCCATGAGCCTTTGATAGCCAGTAAAGACTTCTAGCCTATAAACAAGTTTATTTCCCAATAGCTTTTGGTGGCATTGGCCTCATATTGATAACCACCATCACTTTAACAACTTATTTATGGAGTTGGGCCCTTGTAGTTTCCATTGTAGTTGTTAAATTCATGCTCGATCAATGTTCTTCCTTCTTGAAGCTTTAACACGAATCAACAACAACACCTTCCCCTTCCAACAACACTTCAAAGTGGTTAGTGATCTTCTACCGCCCCTAGCACGTGTGTGTTCTTTTGAACAACTCATCAGGCAACAAATGGTTTGATTTCAAGATTCCATTTTGGAATGTTTGTACCATCATACCCTTTTTAACATGCTTTCCAACTTCATATTTGACACCCATTGTGCTCGAATCTTATCATGTTTTGGCCTTGGGGTGAGCATTTGGCTTATAACTCGACCGACCTTCCCAACCTTTTGATTATATTCCCCACCTTTTTTCACAATGTTCCAAACGTGATTTGGATTACCACATCCTTCAATTACATGTATCTTTCAATGCGTGTGCACACATCCCATTGATGTTACAAGTGTCCACCTTGTACATTACACCCATGATGCAATTTGTGACATTTTTGTTACCATTGCACAAGATGTTGTTTTCCATGTGGGTTGAAACAACTACACACACTTCCTTCAATCACATTCCATTCCTTTTGTCAACGAGGTGACATTTGGTTGACCAAAGATGGAATTGACACCCTAGTCAATGTTGTCATTGCCGATCCAACATGAACACATTTACTTCGTTGATCTTACACAACTTGAGGATTTGTTACCTTTGAAGCAGCTCAAGTCAAAGAAAAGAGCCATTGTGACCAACACCCCATTAATCATTTCTTCCCTTTAGCAATTAAGGTGCTTGGATGTTTAGACAAACAAGTTTATGTGTTCTTACACGATTATGCTAATGTCATGTGGAACTTCAAAGGGCCAAAAAGCCCTCTTCTTTTTTGTCTTGGTTATTTTTCTTCTTAAAAAAATCTTAATTACATTACAAGGGTTGTAAACATTCTCCATATTAAGTTGAATGATAGTGGTAGGTTTAGTTATTTTTCAACTTCCACCCCTTCAAAATGCACCCCCATCACCACAACTAACCTCCTATAAGTGACCGGTTGTTGAAACAAAGAAATTTCGATAGCTAGTTTGTATTAGGTTCACGTCATGTAAATTAATCTTTTTTATTTTTTCATTTTTCATTTTCTAAATTTACAATGTGTTTTTAATAAAGTTTTACAGAGTTAACACACATAGGAGGGGTGAAAAAGGCCCAAAGATAGTGTGAAGACATGATGATTTAAATGAAAACTCTAATATCCTTGCCCGATAGAAAAGGCCCAAAAACAATAAATTCTAAAAGACAAAATTGAAAGAAGTACATTAATGTTTGTTTTATCATATTTATTATCCCTTTTCATAAACTACCAAAGTACACAAATGATTTTGGCATAAATTAGATTATTTTTATTTTTTCAAAATTTTGAAATATGATTTATTACTTGTGTTGAAATCTTAATAATAATTATTAAAATCAAATTATGCAATATTTTGCTTGGTGAGTTTCAACTTCAGACCTGTGAATTTTGTGAATTTAAGAATGTGACAATCTAACCACAATTAAACTATCCCACAAAGACAGCAAAGTCATGTTCATTATTTTTTACAAAACATTACCCATTAAAAATTTCAGAATTAAAAAACCAACTGCTGAAGTTAAGATTTGAGATTTAATTAATTATTCGACAGTTTGTTGCTGAATCCATTCGGGTACTATAGTAATTTGCATGCTGAATCAGCCATGCAATGCATGTCTCCTTTTGTAGACAAACTGGGGCAAACCTTGCCAATTCGATAAGGATTAGGGTAGCTGGGCCGGTCACCAAACACTTAGTGTCTCAGTGGTCTACGAATTTCTGAGAGTGCTTTGAATTTCATGCCCAAAGAGGAATTGTAGCCCTACTATTTGCGCACCCACAGAAAGTTGAATCGTTGAAAAAGATGAAGAAATGAGTCAGATGTGACCCTCCAAAGTAGGGGGGGGGTCAAATGGTGGAAACGAAAAACCACCGCACACTTCAAATACCATTACGGAACACCCAAAAAAGTCTTTGAAAGTCGCTCTATTGCCTTTATGGTTCAAAGATGATTTGTAGATCATAAGGTTGCGCTCTTATAGCACTTTAAATCACTTAAATTGAAGAAGAAATGAGAAAGTTATGAGCATTGAAAATAAGAGGGATAGAAGAGCAAAAAAGAAAAAAAAAGTGTTTTTATAACTTGGAAAAGATTATTTCTCTTCTTGCTCTTCTATAATTACTCCTTTGCCTCTGCTGTTCAAAGACGAATTGAAAAGCTCAAGTTAGCGCTCCCGTAATATTTAAATCACTCAAAATCCAGAAGAATTGAGAAAGATCTGTCAAAGTGTTCGGTGATAAGATAGTGTTCGGTCATGGGATATTTTACCCTACAGTACCTTCCAGTGATCTTCTGCCACATAATCACCCTGAATTTTGACGGGTAACCCACCTAATTGTACCTACCTACCTAAAGAATTGTGAATGTGTGACAAAATTAATGATTCTTTAGGTAGGTAGGTAGGTACCTAGGAAAGGCGAGACCTACACCCTAAATTGAGAGAGTTACCAATTGACTACGTACCCCCGTTTAAACGGAGACGAGTAGAGAAGAAGAAGAAGAAGAAGGGAGAGCTGGCCACAGTGAACCCGTACACCATCCACTGGATGCCTGATATCACTCAGTTGTGGATGAACCTCAACTGAGTTAGTCTATGGTTTCACCTTGGTGACCAATTATGTAAGAAATAGGTCTCAAATATAGGTAGATAGGTAGGAAAATAGGTAACTACTAAGTCTAGTAAGTAGACGGTTTATACATTAGAGAAGGGCTGTTTTTATTACCTACCTACTGACAACCTGCTTGTGAGTTTGATAGTAAGTAGGTAGTGAAAAGAAGGCAACTGAGGTAACCACCATGGTTAGCTAGGGTACTGGAAATCAACAGAAAACTGTTTCCTGACCACTTACCATCCATCCATCCCTCAGGGTGCGCTGGTGGGTACTGGTAGTTCACTGTGGCCGTGCAGTATCGGTTCTTTGCGATCGCTACCTACAACGCGGTGAACACTCTTCTGCAACGCTTTCGCAACGCGTTCTTTCTTTCTTCTCGGATAAGCGACGCAGACACTTACTCGTCGCGTCTTCGCGCACTGATATATGGTATCTGTTTGTTAGTGTTTTTTTTTTTCTGTTTCTGAAAGCTCCAATTCTTTTCTCATCTTTTGAGTCTTGTTTGGTGAAGATATCCATCTATTGTAAAGGATTGACGGCCGGAGGAGACGGAGGAGGAGGAGGAGGAGTTGTAGTTTTTTTTTTCACTTCGGCTTCTGACACAGAATTTTTTTGTCTTGTTGTGCGCTTCTAGCTGAAACTGCAAAAGGGGATGGATGTTCGAGGCATGTCACAGTTGCAGTAGTAATGACGTGCATTTTCGTCATCTGCGCACATAGTTGTTCTGGTGAGTGACGCGTTTTTTGGATGCAGCGGCGGTAGGGGTTTGAAAACGGTAGAAGAACGAGGTTTGAATGTTGAACTCTTGTTTTTGGTAGGAAAATCGTTTGGCGAACATGGAGAGGTGCGAGTCGCATCATGCAGCAGCAGCAGCAGCAGCAGTGGCGGTAGAGAGAGATGAGGAAGAAGCAGCAGCAGCAGCATACGACGATTGCAGTAACGACGACTTAGTTCTTGTTGTGGATCAGACCATGGATAATACTGCAAGAATGAAGTGTGCAACAAGCAGATGTGGATTGGAAAGCGCGGCAAGTGTTGCAGCGGATGCTGCACAGAGAGCTATGTCATCGCGGAAGCTTGTGAAGGCGGTGGTGTTGTGCTTAATCTTCATGATGTTGGAAGTAGCTGGAGGGATATTTGCCAACAGCCTTGCAATTCTTACAGATGCTGCTCACTTGCTCTCAGACGTTGCCGGCTTCGCAATTTCTCTCTTTGCTATCTGGGCAGCAAGCTGGGAAGCGACTCCGAATCAGAGTTTCGGTTTCTATCGGCTGGAGATCCTTGGGGCACTTGTATCCATTCAACTCATTTGGCTGCTTACAGGTATCCTTGTCTATGAAGCAATCCACAGACTGTTTGGTCCCTCGCAACCCGTGGACGGCCGTATCATGTTTTTTGTTGCAACTCTCGGACTTTTGGTAAACCTAGCAATGGTCTTCTTGCTCGGACATGATGGGCATGCTCACGGCCATGACCACAGCCACAATCATGGACACTCCAATGGCCACACGCACAAAGACGAGCACGAGCACAACCATGCCAATAGTCACAGCGAGCACACGGAGGAGGACATTGGTGATGGTCATGGACATAACCGTAAGCATACTTCACTGATCTCAGAAGTATTTTTTTCCAATAGCAGGATGATCCTTTGACAATATGATGGAGTGAATGAGAAGCTGCCGTTTGCCAGGCTTACTATGTCGATTTTTTTTTCTGTGCACTTTCCATTGAATCTTAACTGATGTCCTCTTTGAAAACTGATGAAATGTATATGCTTTGGCAGGGCAACATGATCATGGCTCTCACAGTCATGGAGAACATACTCATGGAAGCCCAAGCGGTAGAACAGCAGATCATGGTCCTGAAGTCCACAGCCATGAATTGGCAGAGCCTTTGCTGAAGTCAAACAGAGATCTTTTAGTGTGCAGGAGTGACAGTGCAGGGAAGCGTCCTCAGGAGAATATCAATGTGCAAGGTGCATACCTGCACGTGTTGGGAGATCTAGTACAAAGTGTGGGTGTCATGATTGCTGGTGGTCTGATCTGGTTTAATCCAGAGTGGCAAATACTTGACCTGATTTGCACGCTTCTCTTCTCTGCACTTGTTCTGGGAACCACAATCCAGATGCTTCGCAACATTCTGGAGGTTTTGATGGAGAGTACGCCACGAGAGATTGATGCTCCAGCTGTTGAGAATGGTTTATTGAGGTTCCCTGGTGTGGTTGCAGTCCATGAGCTCCACATTTGGGCCATCACTGTTGGCAAGTCTCTACTTGCTTGCCACATTCGTGTTGAACCACATGTAAATACTGATGAGATACTGCAAGCAGTAACTGATTATTGTGAAAGTGTGCACAAGATCAGTCATGTGACAATCCAGGTTGAGCGAGATCGCTGAAACTGGAGGAGGGCTCAGCATGATCACCTATTGCATGAAACAGGATCTTAACTCAAGAGTCTATTTCATAGTAGCAAGGTCAAAGAAGTAAGCAGTCTGTGCATGCTGCTGAGATTGGATGTGACATGAAACTGATATGCAGGAAGGTAGCCTACTGTACTTCTGTGATCCTTAGTGAGACAAGGACATGACAAGAGATGAAATTAGGATTTTTGACTGACAGCAGTTGATTCCAAAGGAATTTTAAAACTGGTAGAGCCCAGCAGTAGTGTACAGGTTCTTCTAGTGTAAGATGAGGCACAATGCAACTGGAGCTGAGCACTTCCATTATGAAAAGATGGTGCATACCTTTTGCAGGGGTTCCAAACAGGGGGTTGAGAGGGTAATAAAGGCCTGTCTCTTCTCATGGTTTAGCTTGTACTGTGTGTTTTTCTTATTTTCCATTCCATTTGATAGCTGCACCTGAATCTTGTCTTCCATATGTTGGACCATTGTGGATTGTGACCAGTTAATTTGCACTTGCAACTAGGATGATGCTGAAGATCTTGTTGATGACTAGGGTTGAGCTGAATTGAAACCCTCCCAATTCTGTTGCAGCTTTCATGAGGATGGTATCAACTTTTTCAATTATCCATGTCTCTGGACTGTCAACCAGTTTCATGACTGAGTCTTTTTGTTGCTTCCAGGAATGCAACAGAAACTCAGAACACAGACTTTGGAATGACTGTTGGCCCGAAATTTTGAGCAGATTATTACAAACTTGTCTACACCCACCGGTGGGAGCTGATGAAGTCAGTGGGGACTCAGTGATGTCTGCTAGCCAGAGTTGATGACCTGATACTTTGTGGGTGATATTGATTTGGTTTTGCTGGAACCTATGCAACATAATTTCAAAGAATGTGTTATTGTGGAGTTTTCTTTGCAATCCAATAGATTTGTTGACAATGAGACTCACACTGCTGAATTGAATCATGTTGACTGTAAGCATGTGATGAGGTGTTTGTGGTTTTAAAATCCTTGTCAGACCCTCAAATATATTTCCTTGATTCATCACTATACATTACTGCATCTAAACAAGGCATGGAGTTCCAGGTATTTCTCACCTTTACCAAAGTGAATGTTTGTGAGGTCTTTGTGAGGAATTGTGGCCAAATACTGTTGCTGTGCTGTCAGGGTGTTGGTGATCGTACTGGTTGACTGATGCTTAAAATGTGTTGATTATCTGGTGAGGTCTTATCTTGGTCACTAGGAACTGGGAATGGATTCTAGTGTTATTTGGTTATTTTCTCCTACTTTATAGTTTCAACGGTTGACAATTACTGTCTAATGCCAAAAGTCCTACAGCAGCTGCAATCACTGGCTCCATTTGCAAAAGGAAATATTGGAGGTTTGGTAAGCTATCCAAAGCTGCAGCCTGTAGTGTTGATTCTGGTATTTGTCAGAAACTTTGTACATCAGAGGGTAAAATATAATTATTTGACTTCCTGAAGATACTTGGAGACTGGCTCCTGTAAGTATTTTGCACTAGATCTGCATAAATATTTCATGTACATGGAGGAAATAGTTTTCTTTCTGCTAAGCTACTTTGAAGCTCACATTTTCCTATTTTGAAATAGGGGTCCAATGCAATGTTGGATGTGATTATAAGAATGATTGAGATGCCCTTAGAGTTATGTGAGCCTGGGAGATTGTTGTTGTGGCTAGGGGAGAGGCTGAAGCTGTCAAGAAATGGTTCGTGCTAGTGTTGAGAGGAATCAATCACTGAACTCTTGGAACAGAGGAAGAAGTATTTCTAATCCTTCAGACCAACAACAGTTTTTCTCAATGGTGCAACTTGGTAAAGGTAGGCTACTTGGTTGAGCTTTGCTTGGAGGAGTGATTTGCTGGTTTGATGTTTGTTTCTGTGCCTCTTTCCATGCTTTTTTTTTAACAATGAATTACAAGTACACGTACTTGCATGGGCTGCATCAAATAAAATCCTAAAGTATTTCAAATCAACTTTAGAAAGTGTGCAAAATTCAACACTCTTGAATCCTCTTCTGTAGTCTTGCTTTTTCATGTGCTGTTGTATTTTTCAATCTTTCAGTAAGCTGGAGCATGCTGTCATCCAACTAATAAGTCCAAAAATGTAGTTTCATAATGTGCTTCATGCAGCCATGCATGACAACATCTTGTGTTTGGTTTTGCAGATGTTTTCTTGACTTGGAAGGCAGCAAGAAAGTCCAGCCATACTTCCCATTTCACAAGTCACCTGCAAGGATCAACACTTGAATTATCATAACAAATGGAGTAAAGAGTGTGAAGAGATTTAGTCATTTCATTGAAGGGCTGAGACAATCTTCTTTGCACAGTGTTCTTCATGGTTGGGAAGACAGCAAAGTTCAGTCTCATACTTGTCTCTTTGTGATGATGTTGCAGTGCAGATGTTGGCAAGACAAACAAAGTTGCGGTCTCAAACTTGTGTCTTGTGGTGTTGCAGAGCAGATGTTGGTAAGACAAACAAAGTTCAGTCTCAAACTTTTGTCTTGTGGTGTTGCAGAGCAGATGTTGGTAAGACAAACAAAGTTCAGTCTCAAACTTTTGTCTTGTGGTGTTGCACAGAGGAGATGTTGGCAAGACAAACAAAGTTGTGGTTTTAAACTTTTGTGTTCTGGGTGATGCTGAGCAGATATTGGCTAGTCAAACAAAGTTCAGTCTCAAACTTTTTGTCTTACGATGTTGCAGCAGATGTTGGCAAGACAACATCCAGTCTCAGACTTTGTCTTGTGGTGTTGCAGCATATGTTGGATTGCAGATGTTGGTAACCATCCAAGGAAGAGGATCTGGAACTTGTGTGTGTATGTGTGTGTGGGGTTGGTCAGAGATTGCTTGAGACTGAAAGGAATCAAAATGCACTAAGTTCAAGCAATCTCTAAGTTCAGAGATTATGGGGGAGAGAGAGAGAGAGAGAAACCAACCATGAATTGCTTGCTGGAACTCTGAATCACCAGTTGTGAGTGTCCTCTGAGAGCAATGCAAAGTTTTGAAACCAGTGATTGATCCTTTGAAGCAGCCGAGCTGATTTGAAAGCAGCAGCAAGCAGCATCAGGTGCAATTATCATCATCTTCTTCTTCTTCTTCCTCCAATCTTGTCATGATTGCAAGAAAGAAAAGCTTGAAAGAAGAGTCTGAGCTAGGGAACGGCTAACCACATGGGCTCATATGTGCCTTCAATCAAATCCCAATCTCTCACATTTTTCCTGGGGGCTGTAGTACCAATTTGTTCCATGGGGAATGCTGTCATCGTCCAGACACCAGTGTCAAAATGGTAAAGAGCGATATCAGGATCCCAGAGACTTACCTTGAAGGCAAGCACTCGATCACCTCCTTGAACATCATATCCACGCTGGATGATGGATTGTTTATCACAGTCATCATTGTTGTTGTTTCTTTTGAGCTTTGATCCTCCCTTGAGGAACAATTTGTCAATGATATGCTTGGGCATTTCACCATTTGCAGCTGGCTCATATGAGCCATTGGGACTTCCATCTGCATTAAGGGAGACCTGAGTGACAAAACAACGGATGACTTGTGTTGCTTTGATATGTGCCACCTCCCTGGCTATGGCATAAATCTTGTTGTCTCCTGCACGAACCACTTTAGGTGGCTCTGACATTGTGATGGAGAATTGTCCTGTGACATTGAAATCCAGAACCAATTGTTGGCGGCGAGATTTGCTGCAATTGAAGTAAATGATGACAGCTGTGTGGAAGTCCTGTCTTTGCTTGGGTGTGGGTGTCACTCGCAGACCCCCAAAGTAGATTCCATAATTCATCACCACGCATCCTGTGCGACCACCTAAGCGGGCATGTGCATTGTGGACATTGCTCACCTTGTCAAAGTGAACCCAACGTTCATGATCTGAGGAGTAGATCACAAGTGCAACTTCTTTCTGAGGTCTGGGAGTGAAGTGGCTTCCTAGAGCTTTGTGTTCATCTTCAGCCTCTTGTGAGATTTTGAGAGTGACCCATCCAAGGATGATCAACCGATATGCAGTGCGTGATGCATCTGTGAACACGAAAGCTCCCACTTTATCCTGGAGAATCTTGTGAGGAATGGGTGGCAACAGTTTATACTCCTGTGTCAAGGGATTTGTCACAGCGAGAATTGACTGGCCCTTACAGTCCTGATAATCTGGCATCTCCCAGTAATTGTTGTTGGGAGCTTGAAGCTTCTTCCACTGATCTTTGTTCACATTATTTCTCGTTTCTAGCTCTATGGGTTGAATTCCGCCATCCACTGCCAGAAGTCCTGCAGCTGCTGCAATCACTCGATCCATCCGAACAGGGAAGTATTTCAGACTAGGCAAGCAGATCCAGTCTTGGGGACCTCTAGTGTTGTCATCACTACTCCTGCTTCCAACATACTTGTGAGGATCAAGTCCCAGAATTTCCATTGTGTGTGTTTCGAGCACACATGGGAAGTAGTGTACATAGAATTTTGGCATTTTTTCTGTGACATACATCAATGGTGTCCATCGAGGAACTGCTATGGCACCAAAGTCGGTGTTCTTCCCCATCTGGTGCACTTTGTCTGTGATTTCCCATGCCTCACGAATGCTTTTCTTGGTGTTGAAGAGCATGTGACAATACCCAAGTACTCGGGGATGTAAAGACTTCATGGGTGTAAACATGAACTGCTTGTTTTGCACTATTGTCTGTGCCTTCATGTAAGCTTGCTCGCAGCTGGGTGTGACCAGGTTGACGTTTTCTATCTTTTTTCTGCTCACTAAAGAAGATTGCTTTGGCATGATTCTTGTTTGTGAATTGTTATTGCCATAACTATTGTCAGGTCTGGAATCTGATGATGAGGAGAAAATTGCTATGTCATCGCCATTGAGGGTGCAAAGCATGGAAGGAGAGGAAATCAAGGCAGCTTGGAATCCAGATGGCTCTGGAAGCTCTGGAAGCTCGTCAGAGTGATGAGGTTCTTCATTAGTGTGAGGATGTATGGTGTCATGAGGCGGGGATTGAGAACAGGAGGTTGGAGGAGATTGGGTGGTGCTGAATTCCTGTGGGCTCCTCTTGAGCCTTTCACAACTCCTGGATGAACTTTCTGGAAGGTTGTTGAAGGAGCCGGGATAATGCTCTGGAAGATCATAAATGCTGCTAAGACTTTCATTTAAAGGAATTCTCCTCTCAGATGCAGATGCTGTTGTTGGGGATTGCAGCTCTGGAAGGTTTTCATAGCAGTGAAGATCATCGTTCAAAAGAATGCTCATCTCAGGTGTAGATGATGTTCTTGGGGATTCCAACTCTGGAAGGTTGTTAGAGTGGCTGTGGTGACCATTTAAACTCGTGATGGTCAACATGGTCTGTGGTGAGGAAGATCTTGGTGGGGATTGGGAAGCTCTTGGTGGGGATTGAGAATGGGAGGCTCCTGCTGAAGAAGGGGAGCTGAATTCGGGTGTCTTCAGCCTTTTGGCCCTTGGTTCATCGACTATTTGCTGCAAACTCTCGGGATCTGTTGTGTTGATCAGCTCAGTATACATAGTAACGTAATCTGGGCTTGAGCTTCTAGAATTCCTCCCCCATTGTGCTGCAATCTGTGATGATGATTCAGGACTATTTGCCAGAGGAGATCCAGCCGTATCCTGTAAATCCTCCTCTTCAGAATCTATCCCGTAAACAGCAACATAGTGAATCCAATCTAAGTATTCCTGAAATTTTTGACCAAGACCGTGCTCAGTGTTGATTGTCATCATTATGGGGCTGTTGAGAACTTCTTGCACTCCATTGTTCTTCTCATGGATCATTAGTCTTGTTTGTTTGTTTCTGAGGATTGTATTGGGCTGGTTGTCTTCTCCAGAGTTGATTTCTGCAGCAGTGTGCTCCCATGGTACTGGATCTGGTGGAGCTGGAGTGATGTTTCCATTGATTAGTTTATTGACTTGCATGTATCCATGAACTGCTGCTACTTCTGAGGCTTCAATGTCAGCTTGTTGCTGACATGTCAAGTCACCTCCAACAAACTGTGCAAGATCAAAGTTGTTGTGGTCAGCTCTTTCACCTGACAAGCTGATCAAAGAAAATTCCTCTTCAAACTCTATTTGTGCTTGGAGCTCCCAAATCAAAACAGTGACAATAAGTCGAGGCAACTGGTGGGTGCTGGTGGGTTTTGTAAATTAGGTGTTGTGAATTGCTGCAACCTCCAAATTGTCCCTCTTACGGATTGCAATGCTGCTCTGGTATTCTTTCTCATGTGTTCTTCATCTTGGGAAGGAACAACAATGCTGCTGATCCTCATGGACGATGTTAGTACAGTAAACTCTCAGGTGGCTTCAACTTCAACAAGATCTACAAGAAGGGGGTTTGGTCCTGTATGTAATTTTTTTGAGAAGCTCTGATTCTTTATATATGTTGTAAATCCCACAATCTACTTTGTCACTGCCCTCTTGTTTGTCACCTTGTATGGATTTTGAGGAAGAAATCTTGAAATTGTGACTTTTCTCTCCCTCCCACCTTGTTCCCCTTTTCTCCACACTTTTATCAACCTTTAATTCTGGCACAAAAAATCTGTGATGAAGAACAGAGGAAGTTATATACATGGCTGGAGGAAGCTGTGGCAGAGCCTTTCAAGAGTCTACCAAAACTTCAATGGAGCAATTTGAGGCTTGTGATGGAGTATATACATTTTTGTTTTCAATAAAAAGGTGTATGGAGCTGGAGGGTGGAGCCAGTGGGACTTTGCAGAATCAATGATCCAGATGCTTGGAGTATATTATATATTTCTGTAACCATCACTCCAAAGGAGCCAAGGAGCTAAGAATTCTAGGAGGTGAGGTGATCTGAAGAACCCAATACTCATGATGTATGTATGTCACATACCCCTTGTTCACTCCAAACTCACTCCCAGCAAAAGTGGGTTCGCAGTGTTGCTGTGCTTTTGAACTGAAAAATCCAAGTTTTCAAGCTTTGAGTTGGAAGAGATGGAAAGGCATCATAGCTATCTATCCTCCAGGAACTTCATACACATAAATATACAACTTTGGGGAAATGGGTACTGAGTTCTTGAGCTTTGGAATTGCAAGAGTCTCGGAGATTTCAAGCTTTGAATTGAAGAGTCTTGAGTTTTCAAAGTTGGATTTGCAGCAAGAGATGCAACATATAGAGGGTATCTATCCTGCATTTACTACATAATGCAGAGATATACTACAGAACCCACTTTTATGCAACAAGAACTTAACATATGAAACTAAAGACACAAGAAAATGTTGACATTGTTTTGGTGGTCTCATATCTTCTTGTTATTGGGAGGAAGGGCTGAAGCATAGACAAGTTATATATATATATATATATATCCATTTGGGCTCGACAACAAGAAGAAGAAAAACTGAAGCAGAAGAAGTCCCTTGGTGTCTCAAAGGTGGTGTCTGTTGGACAAACAATTGCATACTGGAACTGTTTGCTCTTGCTTTGTTGTGGTGTGTATCTATTGCATTGGATAAGCTTGACCAATAAGCTTGTGCTGTGTTCATGTTCTTCAGCTAGAATCTGATGTGTGGGTGGTGTAGAGAGTCTTGTTCAGCCAATGTCTGTTCCAAATTTGGTGCACAATTTTTAAGCTTTCCTCCTCTTTCCCTGCTTGACATCAATCATGATGATGATCAACGTCCAGGAATGAGGTTCAGCATCTCCTGGATTTGTCCCAGATGTCTTCAGATTCCTAACATGCAACAGTTTTGCTGGAAGTTTTGCTTTGTACAGATGGAGAATTCAGCAATAGAAGAAGAGCCTTCTGCTTCAAGCTTGGATCACAGCTTCAGAATCATTTGAATCTCATCGTGATCCAACAACACATTCCATCACCTGAGTCCTTCCCTGCTGGCATACAAATCCATTTTGATTGAAAGTGAAATGCCTGAGACAAGCCCATTTGACATTGTGACTTTTGTGCTCTTGGGACTTTTCTTGGATAGTCTCTCATATGAACTTCTTTCGTTTGCAGGAAGCTGAATGAAATAGAGGAGGAGACCTTAATTTTGGAAAAAAGAATTTTCTGTACAATTCTCATTTTGAAATTGATCAGTTTTAGCCTTGTGTGTGTGTGTGTGTGTGTATTAGAGAGAGAGAGAGATCCATATGTACAATCCCCACTATTTCAGTATTATTATTACCTCTCCAAATGTTTAGGTTTTTTCTTTTGTGAACAAAGGGACTTCAAAGTTCAGACCCACTATTCTGATGGGTGCTGCTGCTATACTGATGGGTGATTCCAGTATTTTGATGGGTGACCCCACTATTCTGATGGGTGAAACCCCCAAACTCCTCTGAATTGAAAACATGGCTAATGAATAGACAGGTGGTGGTTAAAATATCTCTTTCATACTGACCTTTTCATAGAAGATGACTCACAGGTAGTCTCCTATCTTTAACTACCAAGTGGCATGGCTACTTGCCTACAGAGTGAAGTTTCATAGACATGGAAACTCATCCCTTAATAATTTGAAGTTGAAACTTGTGGGTGGATGGGTGGGTGGTTTTTTTGATGGAAACCTACTCCCTTTCATTTGACTCCAAATTAAATTAGGGTTGAAATAACTGCTCTTTTTTTCATTTTGACCCCTCCTACTTTTAAACCGCATAACTTTCTTATTTCTTATTCATTTTAAACGATTTAAAGTGTTATAGAAGTGCCAACTGAAGTTCTACAAATCATTTTATCGAGCAACATACAAAGAACTTTTGGAGTGTTCAGAAACTGACCTTTGTAGCTTTCATTGGTTTGTTTTTTTAGTTCTTGATCCCCCTCTTATTTGAACACTGTAACTTTCTCAATTTTATTTCGTTTTTGATAATTTTGAGTGTGCCAGACACAACAATAAAAGGGGTTTAAGTTTTTTTTGGACACCAGAAACAACAGAGTGCTTCCCTTGGATCTGCCTACCGTGAACGCTTAAGTGTTTGATCATCGGCCGATTTACCCTAATGTTGAAACCAGGAACTTCCATGCGCTTCACAAGATGTGTACATGTACATTACTGACTTTTGTTCTTTTGTTGTCACTGTTTAAATCTATATAATAATATTTGATCACTTTAGAGTTACTTACATACAGGCCCACCCTTATTATCTACTAATAAACCTCCCCTTTTCCTCTTCCAAACCTGCACTTTATGTTTCTAGTTTGTAGATAGGTATGAAGTGCTCAGACAAACAGACAGAGACCCGAATTTATATTATTTAGATGTCATGTAAAAGTGGCCGAGTACAAAAACTACAAGTTGCTTGTTCCATGACATTTGTTTGTCGCTAGTAAACAACCTTGTCTTTTTTCCCTTTGACGAGTGCAAACTGCTTGCATGGTGAGACAGCCTACCTTCTCCACCAATTCATGATTATTTAGCACCCCGTACTCTTCCCAATGCCCCCAGCAACCCAATTCTAATGACCAAATTTCAGACAACTTCATGAGTCGATTATATGAGATTGTGAAAAGATCCACCAAATGAATATATTTGTGGACCTACAGCAAGTAAGTATATATATGGCACGTATGTACCTACAATTTTGTGCCAGGAAATTTTTGAGCTTTGAGAAATTATGTGTCCACTTTGTGCCACTGGCTGACTTCTTCAAAACTAGTAAAATTTCTGAAATCTCTGAATGCTTGTTTGTTCAACTAAGCATCCTCACAGATTGCCTTTTGCAAGCTCTGATTCAAGCATCACAATCTAGTGCAGGTTTGTTGGTTATACACCCCCTATGAACTTTGCGAGTGTCAGTGCAGCACAATCAGGTTATGAATCTTCTGACATGATATCCTCTTTGCTTCTCAATCCTGATGGTCAATTCCTTTTTTCTTTCTTGACATGGGTACTAAATGACAAGCCAAAATTCAGGCACTTTGGCAAGCCTTCTAAGGGTCTTGTGAAACAAGATAACCCACCCCATCTCTCCCCTCACCCCTCTACTTGAAAAATTGATATAAAAATCTTGATCTCCAAATTTCAGTGGACAAAGTCAAAACACATGAAGTAGCTGCAAATGAATGAATCTTTGGGCTTTTCAAGGACCCAAAAAATGGGTGTTTTTGGGAAAAACAAACAAGCCAAAATTTAAGAGAAACATTAACAGTTGACGAAGCGATTATGACTAAATTTATTTGGTGACCAACCAGCCATTGACCCTGGGTCGGCTTCCACATTGGCAAAATCAACAATTTTTGACAATTTTTTCCCTTCAAACAACCACAATATTTTTTCCAAATTTTGAAAAAATATTTTTCCAATGATCTACAGTAGTCTACTATGATATTTTCATGTGACTAATGAAATATTATTCAGATTATAACCTGCAATAATTGTGACAGTTTCAACACCTAAGCAACCAGCTTCATATTTTCACCCAAAAATATGTTTACATATTAAAAGAATGGTTTAATAATGAACCTGACCTTAGGGTAAGGTACTTTTATCCACATACTTTTGTTGGTGCTTATATTGTTGAACACCTTGTGTCACATATCAACATGATCCTTTGCATTCAGCATATGATTTAAAAACTCTGTGGTGATTTCAATATTCAGTTTGAAGTTTAGCTAGTTAAAATGCATATATGGTCACCATATTGCATCTTGTAATATGTTGAAGAGCCATTCATTAACACATGGTTCAAAAACTAAAAGTTTCCATTTCTTTCATTTTTTCACCCTCCTCTTGTCTTTTGGTATTATTGGTGTTTTACCAACCAATTTCATAACATTGTTGGTGGGGTTTTTAAAAAAAACTTTAATGATTGCTAGGTAGTTTTTTTTTGGGGTTTTTTTTTTTCAGATCACACATTTTATTGATATCATTGTCAAGTTCATTTGGTTGCAAAATGGATGTGATGTTCCCATTTTTTGTTAGGCATCACATCAACATCCATTTTTTACGCATTGTGTTTGTCATAAAGAAAAATGCAAAAAAAAATTCATTTTGATTAGGACTGCCCCTTGGATGCATGGTGACTAAAAATAGATTTGGTGGTTGTAGTAATAGTAACTAAAAAATTCAGTTGCCAACTGTGCGACAATTTATTTTTTTTGATTGTCACATGTTTAGCGATCAAATTTTTTCAATCATCATTATTGCAACAACCGAATCTTTTCAATCACCATTTATGCGACAACCGAATCGTTTTGGTCACCAAATTGAATTGGGTAATAAAAATTGAAGCATGCATTCCGAACTCATTTTCTCCTTTGAGGTGTGTAAGCTTGGTGTTGTTTAACAAGCAATGATTGTCACATACCTTACCAAGGAGGGGTGAAACTCTTATGAGTGTTTGAAGTTTTAAATTGTCATGTTGTATTTACAATTGGTGCTAAATTTCATTGTGTAACCCTTAAAATGGAGTCTAGTTGTATTATTATATAATAATTCTTTAATCAACTCTATTGTTCTTGTGTTTTTTTTTAAATGGAAGGTAGGTGGAATGTGTGGAATCCATGGTATTTGATGATTTTGGACAAGCTAGATAAGATGAAATGTAAGTTTTGTGACATTGTCATCCCATACCATAAGGACAAAATGTTATTCCATTTGGGCTATCAACATGATGGCAGTGGGCGAGTTGGTGTTACAATGTGTTCGAAAACATGCGCACAAGTGAAGGCATTATTTGCCAATTGTGAAGGAATCATCTTTCAACCATTAGACAACATGTTTGTACTAGCCCTTAATGGGTCAATAGAAAATGTGACCATTGAAATGCCAAACTTGTTGGTGGAGGGAGAATCTGATTTTACGTTTTAAATGGAAGGGGCTCAAATTTCCACCCCATTTTCAAACAACACAAAAGGTTGTAATAAATCCATGACTAATGGCATTAGAACCTTTTGACATGTTTAGTTTTCAAAGAGATTGAATTCAACCAAAAGACAAGAGTTTAACAAAAAGTCGATCATTTTCTTTCATGAAACGAACATCCTTTTCAATGTCATGCAACATATTGTTCATAGAAGTTGTGAAAGCAACCTCTAAGTCCCAAACCTATTACAAATCCCCATCATACCATGGATTATGTACATATTTGTTAAATTAATCCCAAGGTTGATGTGTCCAAACATGTTTTAGAGAGGATGTGTAATTCCATTCACAAATATGGAGAAACCATTTATTCTAATGGTTGGGACAATATTGCACGACATCCATTGTTGAATTTAATGTTTATTTGTCCCAATGGCAATGTATTCCTAAATGCCATTGACACAACAAGGGAGTGTAAAGATGCATAGGACATATGTAATGCATTGGTTAGAGACATTGAAAACATTGGAGCGGTCAACATTGTACAAATTTGTCTAAGCACATTAATGTTTTGAACATGTGGAATGCAATTGACATTTTAATTTGTCGTTTTTAAGCCTTTATTTTCAAAGTTGCGTTGTTCATTATTTGAACTTGCTATCAGAAAATTAAGGGAAAAAAACATGGGTACAACAAATTGTGAAAAAGGCGAAAGCTATTATTTCTTTCATACGACAACACCATGTGCCACTAGAAATCTTTCATTGTTATGAAACCAACTTAATGTTTTAAAACCCTAATGAGATGTGATTTGTAACCAATTTTTTGATGGTTGAACAATTGTCCAAATTAAAATCTAATATTGAACAAACTATTATGGACATGGAATGGACAATCTTTGTCAACACATTGTGTAGCACCTATTATCATAAGTCCTTCATTAAACCAAGATATGTTTGAACCAACATAAGGAAGGACAAGGTTTTATATACTTGTGCCAACTTTGTGCACATGGTGGAACTAGTCCTAGTGGCATTATTCGATGGCCAAAAAACCCATCATGGCTAGGGCATGGCTTGTCATGAAAACATTAGAACAACAAGTCTTATATCATTATGAAATTAACCGTTATCATTACCATCAAACCTTGCAAATGTAGTGGAAAATTGATTTTATGATTGATGCATGATGTTGACAACAAACCTACATTATGTAGGGGCCCTTTTCAATCCATATTTATTGGGTGAAGATCACCTCCTTGATGATGCAAGTGCGGGGTGAAAACATGAATAGGTGGATAGTTGGATTCATGTCACAATTATAATGTTTTTGAAATACATACAAATGTAAAATTTAAAGCCATATTCAAAATTAACATTGTCAATTTTTAAATTATTAATGTTGTCATAGACTTTAGTGAAAACCATCATAAAAAAATTGGATGAATTTAAAAAAGATTATGGACTCATAATGGACTTTTGAAATGACAACACTACATTTGTCACATAGGAAAAATGAAAGATGTGAACTCAAAAAAAATGTCAAAGAAGTTGTGAAAATAATTTTTGGAAAGTAAAGCATCATCAAATGAATAATTTATTAGTGAAGTGCATTGAAAAAAATAAATTATATATATAAAGTTTTAAATGATGTGATTGCTATAGATTTTTATCTTTGAAAGTCCATTTCACATTAAAAATTTTAATCTTTTCCATGGATTTTTTTTATCAATCACATGTTTAAGGATATTAATAGATTTTCTTAATAATATTTATGATTAAAATCATAGGGGATAATTATAAGGTTTATGGTTTGATAATTGTCAAAGCTACCCAAAAAATCACTAGTGTTAGATTATGGACTCTTAAATGCCACCTATGAGTCACTTAACCATGCTTTTGCCTGTGAAGGAAACATTAATTCACATGTTACAAAAAAACACTAGTAGTTAATAACCTAAGCTTTAAAGGACTTTGTTGAACTTGTTGAAAGTGGAAGGCCTTTTTTGACACCCCCTTGTGGACATACATGCAAGTTGCATGTTATCTGATGTTAATTGGGTCATCTTGGCAAACACTTCAACATCTCTTTGAGATGTTATTCCTTCATGTCAATCAAAGTTTGATTATAAGTTCAATATCCTCCATGAAATTTAGTCGTTCTTTTTTAGCCTCTTTTGCCCTTGTTTCTTCTTTAGTAATGTTTGTTGTCTAAAGGCAACCTTTTGTTTTAACATTCAACTTTTTTTTATGTCTTAGCCAATTGTTCATGTAACACATTATGGTCCATTATTAGATCATTAAGTCGGAGATGCATTGAAACAATTTCCCCTTACAACACTTCAAAAACATATTCTGCAATCTTGGCCTTTAGGTTTGCACCCCCAAAATATTGAATTAGCTTAAATGTGCTTGCCCTTTCTATGTGTGCCCTTTGTTGTGCTAGAATTTCAAATGGATCATATGATGCCATTTGAATCACAACATCCAAATTTACCTCCATTTGTTTTAAGGTCTCCATCCATGGCCTCATTCATGCTTGAACTTTCATGAAGAAGTCTTTGCTACCATGGGCATTGTACAAATCAATTGAAAACCTTGGGAATTATATTTCAGTCAATAGATGGTTCCACATGCATTGTCAATTGTGCTACAATGGGTATTGGTGACCTAATACTTGTTGAAAAAGGATTTTGGGATGTGGTGGAACAGTTGGGGACTATGGTGGGGTAATTAAAGGATGTGCTTGAACTATTTTTGCTTGATACTAAGTTAGTTTACCCCCTCAACCACTGGGAATGGTCTTTTAAATGACCCAAACTCTAAACGCCACTTTTGCATACACCATTTGTACCATAATCAATGTAACTTGGTCTTTTGAAAACATTCAATTCCTTGTCATTGTCATGTGCACCTTCAACATGCATGCCTTCATATGATCATCAATGCAACTCATAAATTGGGTGGAATTATTCTTGCAATGTGTTTCATGTTGAGAGAATGACCATTTTTTGTCAATGTGGCACCATCGCACATACTAAGATTATAATGTGTATGACCATGGCTAAGGTAGGTTTTGCCATTTGAAATATGTTAATGTAGCCATGTCTTCAAGGGCTTCAAGTTGTGCATCGTGGTGTTTTTCCTTCGTTGGGTCAAAACACAATCAAGTAGACACCCATTGATCCTTGCACCCCTTTAAAAAAAAAATCTAAAAGTAAATCAATGTTCAAATGTTTCTCAATTTTTTTTTGGCTAATTGTTTGCCTTGTAGGGTTTGAAAAATAGTTAATTGTAGGGGGAGGTCAAAGTGTAAGCCCATGTTCTAGGGTTTGATGAACATAAAAGG